>JGI24695J34938_10001921_pt1 | contig 16770 bp, 15 predicted proteins | sample TergutCo191P3_FD_34938 | JGI IMG/M metagenome (IMG submission 34938)
TCCCGGGTCTCTCTTTCCTGCTGGTTCCTTTCACGGATTACCTGTTCTTTCGCTTCAAGAAGAATCTCTTTCTTCTTGGCTTCCGCTTCTTTTATTGCATCGTGCTTTATTCGTTCTGCAAACTGCTCAGATGCCGTAAGTTGAAATCTGGCATAAAGCCATCTAATTATCCAGCCTAAGGTTAACCCGGCAAGAGGGAGAATAATCCAGAGTATTACACTCATCGCTTCACCCCTTACCGAAGAAAATTCAAATTCTCTTTAATTTTAGACTAATCTGGGCTTAGTGTCAAGGATGTATGGCATTTAACGTTAATTTAACCAAAAAATGGAGGAAGAGAATAAAATTCCAGGCTGTTTACATCTTGAATTCGGTGCCAAGATAAATCTTACGCACTCTTTCATCGTTCAATATGACCTCTTTATCGCCTTTGGCGAAGATCAAACCATCGGCAATGATGAAAGCTTCGTTTGTTATCTCCAGTGTATCGCGGACATTGTGGTCTGTTATAAGAATACCGATGCCCTTATCGGCGAGACGGCGGATAATCTGCTTGATTTCAAAGACGGCGATTGGGTCGATNCCGGCGAAAGGCTCGTCCAGAAGCAAAAATTTAGGTTCTGTGGCAAGCGCTCTTGCGATCTCGGTTCGCCGTCTCTCACCGCCAGACAGGGTATACCCGGACTGGTATCTTATGCGATCGATGCCGAACTCACCGAGCAGCTTTTCCAGTTTTTCCTTTTTTTCGCTCTGCTCAATGTCCTGACGGCTTTCCAGAATAGCCCAGATATTCTGCTCTACGGTAAGTTTCCTAAAAATAGACGCTTCCTGCGGAAGGTAGGCAATCCCCATCCTCGCCCGTCTGTACATCTGTAAATCGGTAATGTCAATGTTATCCATTGTGACGATTCCAGCGGTCGGGGTGTAAAAGCCGACGATCATATAGAAAATTGTTGTTTTTCCGGCCCCATTTGGACCCAAAAGCCCCGCCACTTCGCCGTTCTTCATGGTAAAGTGGACGCCTTTTACAACAGCCTTTTTTCCAAAAGATTTATGCAGATTGACTACGCCAAGCGTATGCGTTTCCGGTTTATATTCAACATCATCAAGCGGACCTTCCACAGGCCATTCCGGATCAGGCCATATTGCGATATCAGGAATCTCAAGGATTTGGTTTTCCATTCGCGATCCTTCAAGGCTAATTAATTATCGTTCCCTGGACNGCACCTTCCATGATTACATCATCGGTGTCCAGGTCTACNCGGATCCTGTCCGCTCTGAATTCGTCATTGCCTTTAAAAACAACAGGAAAGCCGGAAAGATCCAGTAATTTTTCGTTACGGTTATAAACCGCGTACTCGGCGCGGCATACCATATCATCCTTAAACAGCCTTACAGAAATCTGTAAAACCGCAATTTCATTCGCGTCATCATATTCGATGTACCGTCCCCTTGCGACAATTTCGTTTGCTCTGTCTTCCAGAGACGAGTTCCCCTCAAGCTGAGCGATTTTTAATCTTCGATCGTAATGAAGCCTGTCTGTCGAGAAAAGAATATTTTTGCCTTCTTCGTGTCCCCATACATTGCCGATACACATAATAAAACGGTTGTCGTTTCCCTGGATTTCGATCCTGTCGGCTCTTAACACCAGATTGTCAGATCTTACTTCCGCGTTTCCGATTAATATGGTCGTTTCCCTTCCTGTCGCTCTCGTGCCGGACATTCTGTCCGCTCTAAAAGAGAAAGTGTTTGCAGCCGCAGTCCCTAATCCAAAAATTATAAAAAAAAATATAAATAAAGAATATTTAAATCTGATCATCATTATTCTCCGCTGCTTCCGCTTCACTGTCTTCCTGATCATCATCGTCATGGATAAAGGTACCATTTACTTCACCGAGGAATTCCCACGTTCGTCTGCGCACATCGATAAACAGACCAATTCCGGAAAAACTGGTTCCGTTCTCCTGCAAAATATTTACTTCGTTTTCATCGCCGGAAAGAAGGAAACGATTTTCGTCTCTCCATTCAAGCTGAAATGTTTCGATAATGATATCCTCGGAATCAACCTCCAGCCTGACGCCTTCATCCATGAAGATATCCCCTGTATTGATATTTACAGCAGCCTGCCCCGCCTTTCCCGCGGCGTTTACATCTTCGCCTCTTTCTCCGCCGAACTGTTCAAAGGAAAAATTTTCCAGTCTCATTAATCCCTTGTTTTCATAACGTTCGGCGCGCTCCGCCAAAAACCGGGCAATCGGGTCAGCTGACCTGACGCGCACATACTCAACGTTTTCCATTACAAGGTCAGGGAACTCTCTTTCTGAAGGCTCCAGTTCGCCGTAGTCAAATGTACACGCCCACAAAGAAAACACAACGAGGAGAATCAATGTAGAGACCGGTACAGCTTTTTTCATTTACCCTTCTTTACTGCGGCGATAAAATCCCTGAACAGGGGAGACACCTCCATTGGCTTTGACTTGTACTCGGGATGGAATTGAACGGCGACACCCCAAGGGTGCGTGTCTTTAGGCCATTCAACACATTCAACCAGAGCGCCGTCGGGAGTAAAACTGGCAAGTTTTATTCCTGATTTAATCATATCATCTCTGTATTTATTCGTAAATTCATATCGATGCCTGTGGCGTTCTTTTATTGACTTTTTACCGTATGCCATAAAGATAAAACTATCCTCTTCGTTTACGGATTCGCTCGCGCCAAGCCTCATGGTTCCGCCGTAATTCTTTACATTTACCTGCTCTTCAAGAAGGCTGACAACAGGAAATTTGGTTTCCGGTGAAAATTCCGTAGAATCGGCTTCTTTTAAGCCAAGTATGTTTCTTGCCCATTCAATTACCATTATTTGCATCCCAAGACAGATGCCAAAGTAGGGCTTCCTGTTAATCCTTGCCCATTCAGCGGCTTTTACCATGCCGTTAATGCCGCGCTGCCCGAAGCCGCCGGGAACCAGAATGCCGTCCGCTTCGCCAAGAATGGAATCTACGTTATCGGTTTCTTCCAGAGCGGAAGAATCGATTTTTAGGAATTCTACTTCCACGCCGCATTCAAGGCTGGCGTGAAAAAGCGCCTCGTAGAGAGACGTATAAGTGTCGTGTATTTCCATGTATTTACCGACAATGCCGATTTTTACATTTCCTTTTCTGGCGTAGTAATGATCCATTACAGAGTGCCATGGGCGCATGTCGGCATGGCGGCTTTCCACTCCCATTTTTCTAAGGATAACCTGATCAAGTTTTTGATCAAAGAAAACCATTGGTATTTGATATATGGTTGTGTCGATGGTAGGCGAGGTAAACACGGCGTCAAGATCCACGTTGGTAAATTGCGCTATTTTTCTGCAGGTTGCCTCATCAAGCATTTCCGGAGAGCGGCAGATCAATATGTCAGGCTGAATACCTATCCCCTGCATTGATTTAACGGAGTGCTGTGTCGGTTTGGTTTTTAATTCGCCGCCAGCGACACCCGGGATTAATGTCAGGTGTACGGAGATCGCGTTTGTTCTGCCGTACTCGTGTATCATTTGTCTTGCGACTTCCAAAAACGGGATTGATTCAATGTCGCCTACAGTTCCGCCTATTTCTATGATAACAACATCAGTGTCGTTTTCTTCTTTTGCAACAGCAAGGATGCGGCTTTTTATTTCGTCAGTAATGTGAGGGATAACCTGTACGCATTTTCCCAGGTACTTTCCCTCTCTCTCCTTGCGGATAACAGATTCATAAACCTGTCCTGTTGTGATTGAGTTTGCCATGCTCAGCCGCCCTTTGGTAAAGCGGGCATAATTGCCGAGATCAAGGTCTGTTTCCGCTCCATCGTCGGTTACATAGACCTCTCCATGCTGATAAGGGCTCATTGTTCCGGCGTCCACGTTGATATACGGGTCGCATTTAACCATACGGACGTTTAAACCTCTGCTTTCCAGCAAAGCGCCGATGGAAGAAGCGGCAACTCCTTTGCCTAAACTGGAACAAACGCCTCCTGAGACGAAGATAAACTTGTTCATGTAGTATAAGTATTGCGAATTTATGGTGGAAATTCAAGGGATGGGAGGGAAACTGTGACATGGCTAGGTTGGGTGACATGAATTTACGCTCGCTTAGAAACCGCTTACGCGGTTAATCTTATGAGCGGCAATTATTGACCTCACCCAAAGACGCTCTGCCGCACTTTCCTCCCATCCCTTGATTAACCGCCTATGTACTCAATCCCGGGGTAAGGGGGATTTTAAGAAGACTATTAGAGGTTATGGCTGAAAAGTGTTATGTGCAAAATAAAACGGACGATAAGTAATAACATGGATATATAATGGGGGCATAATGACATACGGCTATATCAGAGTTAGTTCAGACAAGCAGACAGTTGACAACCAGCGATACGAGATAGAAAAATTCTGTTTAAAAAATAATGTAGTAATTGAGGAATGGATCGAAGAAACTATCAGCGGAGTCAAGTCACCGGAAAAACGCCTCCTGGGTTCATTGCTTGCGGAGGTTAANTCGGGGGACTTAATTATCTGCTCGGAATTATCAAGGCTGGGAAGGAGCCTNTTTATGATTATGTCGATTCTAAATCACCTTATGTCAAAAGAAGTTCGAATATGGACAATAAAAGACAATTACAGGCTTGGCGATGATATTCAATCAAAAGTTTTGGCGTTCGCTTTTGGCTTATCAGCGGAAATCGAAAGAGACCTCATCTCTCAGAGAACAAAGGAAGCTCTCGCGAGAAAACGCTCGGAAGGAATGCTGCTTGGAAGGCGAAGAGGCAAAAAAAGTCACAGTGTAAAACTTACAGGACTCGAACATGAAATAAAAGCCCTGTTGGCATTACAATTTTCCAAATCCTCAATCGGCAGGATTTACGGCGTAAATAGAATGACTGTTGACTCTTTCTTAAAGGAAAGAATGTAGTAAGTGAGGCTTTTCCAAAACTTCAGTTTTTAGAAAAGCTCAAGTTGCCGGTCAATTGCCCTGATGACATTTTTGCGATATAATGTATATATGCGAATTTCACATCGAGGCGCAAATTTCACTTTAACCCTCATGCTTTTTCTCCTTACGCTGATACCATTAAATGCCGACAGCCTATTAAATAATATTCATCTGGCTGGCGTTGGCAGTCTTTTTGTTTTTGCCGCTGACGGCTCGGAGGGAAACCCGTCGGCTATCCTTCCATCGGCAGGCATATTTGCGGCGCTGCCGTTAAGAGAGCCTTTTAGAGTAGAAGGATCTTTGGATGTTTATTTTGCCAATTACGAATTTAATGTTGATCGCGGATACCCCATGGCTTGCGGTCCGGAAAACAGATCCGCGTTTGTAATAGGCTTTGTTACCGCTGTTCAATTAACATGTCATTTTCCAATCGGCGATAACGGAATTGCTCTTCGTGTTTTTGGAGGACCAGCTGCGGATTTAAGGGTTATTATACTTGCTTTCGGTTTACATCCCAATGATTTGGAAGGCGATATTGATAAAAACGCCAGATTGCAGACAGACGCCATCAGTAATTATTTCTGGAGCGGAGCAAGATGGTTTATGCCGGTTTTCGGCGCCGGTATGGATTTTCCCTTAAACGATAAACTTTTACTTGGCTTTGATCTTCGCGCATGGTTTCCCGTATATAAACTCTGGACAAACGATAACACGCCTGCTATTGACGGCTGGCGGTTTGGAGCAGGCTTGCGCATAACGCCCCGTAAAGACACACAGCCGCGCAGAACGTCCAGTCCCGCACGGGAGGTTCCCGGACAGGAACCTGGCACGCCTGAATCTGAAGCAGAATGAAAAAACAAAAAACCATTGTTTACAAATGCTCCTCATGCGGCAAGGAAGAGCCAAAATGGCTTGGGCGCTGTCCTGAGTGCGGCGAATGGAATACCTTTTTGGAAACATCGGTTAGCAATACAAGCGCAAAAAATATCAATTCGCAAAGACAGCGCATGGCTCATACATTACCGCTTGCTGCAGTAGACCCAATGGAAGGCAGCCGGATTAAAAGCGGCATAGGAGAGCTCGACCGCGTACTTGGCGGCGGCGCAGGCGGTACGGATTGCGGAATAATGAAATGTTCTTCTATCCTCGTTGGCGGAGAACCAGGCATAGGCAAATCAACGCTGCTTATGCAAATCGCCGCCTCTGCCGAAACAAAGGGACGCGTTCTTTACGTTTCCGGCGAAGAATCCGCCGGGCAATTACGGCTAAGAGCCGATCGGCTTGGTCTTAACAAAGATAAAAGTATAATGGAACGAATCGAAATCCTTTGTTCCGGCAATCTAAACGAAATCGAAACAGTCCTTAATAACGTCAAACCAGTTCTTATATTAATCGATTCCGCTCAAACGCTATTTTCAGAAAACGCCGGAGCGGTCGCAGGCACTGTAAACCAGATGAAGTTCTGCTCCTTTGAATTGATCGCCTGGGCAAAAGAACATGACGCCGCTTTATTTCTCACGGCGCACGTAACAAAGGAAGGCGTAATATCAGGACCAAAAACTCTGGAACATATGGTAGACACCGTTCTATATTTTGAGCAGAACGACAGGACATCGGGTTTAAGCGGTACTGCCGACTGCCGTTTTCTAAGAGCCGCCAAAAACAGGTTTGGCTCAACCGATGAAATCGGCATATTCACAATGGGAGAGCAGGGGCTGTCCTCTGTTGAAGATACAGGCAGAATGTTTCTTATAAGACGCGAAGGAGATTTGCCGCCGGGAGTAGCGGCTGCGGCAGTCCTGGAAGGTTCAAGAACAATTCTGGTCGAGATACAGGCTCTCTGCATACCGGCAAAAGGTTCGATAAGCCGCGTATTCTCCGATAAGATCGATTCAAGCAAAGTGTCGCGGATTTCCGCCGCTCTGGAAAAACACCTGGGTATACGGCTGTCAGATCAAGATTTATACGTAAATGTCGCCGGCGGCATTCGCATTACGGAAGTCGGAGCGGATTTAGCCCTTGCCTGTGCCATTTATTCCGCCAGAACGGGGCTTGCCCTTCCTGCCGACCTGGCAATCGCCGGAGAATTATCGCTTACAGGGGAAATTCACCCTATACGCCGCCTCGCAGGCAGGGTAAAAACCTCAAAAACACTGGGTTTTAACAATTTTTTGGGCCCTTTATCGGAGCAGCCTGAACAGGGATTAATGTCAGCCAGGGATATAAAATCGGCAATCAAGAAAATCTACAACGGTGTAAAGAATTAAAATTTATCGATTTTTTTATAATTAAATGTATTGACATCTTTATGATAAGAGATTATATTTTCATTAATTGGATGATATTTTAGTTTGAGTAGAGTTGATTTTTGCGGTCTTTATGGAAAGCCGCGTAGTTTAGGGATCCCTTTCTTGTTGCCTGCCTTTCTTTTTTCTCCCTTAACAAATTCGCATCTTTATACTCGTTTAATGTCAGACTCATGTCTGTCATCAGGGAGTAAAAGTCACTCGCTTTCGCGGGTGTGATACAAGGCGTGCCTGGACGCAGTCGCAAACCGGTTTTTATTGGATAGTCCTTAGGGAGTGTTTCAAGAACAGCCTGTTTGTTCCGGGTGAAGGAATTTTCTCAATGGCCAAGAAATTGTATGTCGGTAATCTTTCTTACAACACTACCGAAGATGGTCTTAAGAACCTGTTCTCAGGTTTCGGCACCGTCGCATCCGCCAAGATCATTTTTGATCGTGAAACCGGCAACTCAAAAGGTTTCGGATTTATCGAAATGGGCAGCGATGAAGAAGCTGCAGCGGCAATCGCAGGTACAAACGGCCGCGAATTTGAAGGACGCCAATTACGCGTAAACGAAGCGATGGATAAACCTCGCCGTGAACGCTCTGGCGGCGGCGGCAACTGGTAAAAAAATGTATGCCTGCTTATAGCCTTATGGCGCTGAGCGGGCATACATTAAAAACCACACAGAAACATTAAAAACTATATCTCATCTTTGTTTTGATTCTTTCGACTTCGGCGTTAGTATGCATTTTTTCTAGTTCAACCATTATCGCGTCCGCAACTGCCTGCTTTTTGTCTTCTTCTTCACTGGCGGCAGCCAGCACTTTATCCCTGAATTCTTTACTGCTGATAACGGGTCCAACCGTAACTTTAATAACATCCTTGCTTACTTCGTCGTTCATCATGTCAGTTTTTTGCACATGCAGCACTTCGCCGTTTAGCGCGACAAAGCACATGTAATCAAACGAACGGATATACGAATCGATTTCACGCACGCCCTTTTTTGTATCAGGTTCCCAGGAACGGTAACGGGTTCCTGATGGAAAGACCAGAACAAGGTGTCCTTTATATTTATGCCTTATCAGGGATTTCATCGCAGCGTTATTAATCGCTTTGGCGCGGTTAATTTCATTTTTATTTATTATTGGGTCCAAATTCTGAATCGATCTGCTTGGATATATAACAAGCTTTGTATAGGCTCCAGTGAAAGCCGCCACAACTGGATTATCCTCGTTTAATTTGATGCCGCCGATCGCGATTAAAGAATCGCTGATATCCTTGCCTCGCATTCCCGCCTTTCGCGCCAAATACGAAAAGATNGAAAGATCAAGGTTACTGTAATGTTCAACAAGAAGGAGACAGGCTTTCCCNGATCCGGCTTTTTGATAAAGATCCAAAAGATGACCGTATCCGTCAAGTCCGCTTCCAGGGAGGGCTACTATCTCAACCAGTTCATCCAGAATAGCGAGAACATTCGGATCTCCTTCCTGATACACGTTATTTTCGTTTATAACAGTCGGCGCTTTTGACACCTTCATGACACGTTTTATTTGATCGCCAAAAACAGTTGTTATAGTACCCAGCATAAAAATCTCCTTGCCTGTCAGGCTTCAATCAATTAGTACGTTTTAGTTCATACGAACCAGTTCGTAAATAACTTTGCAGGCGGCGCACATTTCGCTCACACTGACCCATTCAAGGCGGCTGTGAAAATTTCTGCCGCCTGTAAAAATATTAGGAGTGGGTATTCCAAGCTCTGTCAATCTGGAACCGTCCGTTCCGCCGCGNATCGGCTTTAGACGCCATTCAATTCCAATTTTTTGTACAGCCTGTTTTAGCCTTTCCAGTACATCAGGATTTTCATCTATCCTTGATTTCATATTATAGTATTGCCCTTGAGAATTAACAATGACCTTGCCGCCCGGGAACTGGGCTTCCACTGTTTTGGCGAAAGAGTCCAAAGCGGCAAGCCGCCTCTCGATTCCGCTTTTTTCAAAATCACGGATAAAAATTTCCAGAGCGGCTTTTTCCAAATCGCCCGCGATCTCCATGGGGCAAAAATAACCGTAGTAGCCGTCTGTGGCTTCCGGGCTTTCGTTTCTCGGCAGCAGCGTTGCGAAGGTGGACGCCATTAAAGCGGCGTTGGCTAAAATACCTCTCGCGTGCCCCACATGAATCACCCTGCCCAAAAACTCGATATCCGCTTTGTAGGCGTTAAAACATTCGCTTTCAATTTCGCCGATTGGACCGCCGTCTACAGTGTAGCAATAGACAGATTTAATTTCGGAAAGCGGGAATTCAGGCAGCCCTTTGCCGGTTTCTTCATCGGGAGTAAAAATAATTTCGACATGACCATGCTCTATTTGCGGATTATTTACTATATACTCCACCGCAGCCATTATCTCGGCAATCCCTGCCTTGTTATCGGCTCCCAAAAGAGTTGTTCCATCGGTGTGGATAATCGACTTGCCTTTTTGTTCCGCCAATCCCGGCTCCTTGTCGGGATCGAGGCAAAGACCATATAAAAGATCGATTTTTCCGCCGTCATAGTTTTCTACAAGCTGAGGGTTTACATTGTTCCCGCACACATCTCCTGCTGTATCGAGATGAGCCAAAAAACCGATACACGGCTGCTGCTGCCCTGCGGGCGTTGCAGGCAGGCGCGCAATTACATAGCAATGATCTGTAAGCGTAACATCCGTTATACCAAGAGAAGAGAGTTCGCCGCAAAGAGCTTTTGCAAGCTCCCACTGCCCCGGAGTTGAGGGGGTTTCTGCAGTATCACGATTGCTCTCTGTATCAAAACGCACATATTTTAGGAATCTAGGGACGATCAACTTTTCCAGTATTTGGTCTGTCATTAAGGCAGTATACCAAAAATACCAAAAAATGTTCGCGCAGAATCTTATATGTTCTCTTTTAGGTTTTCCGAACCTTCGGTAAGAGCGCCAAAACCAAACTCAAAATTTCCGGCTATGATTTCGCTGGCAAGCTCATTCGCGGCGCTGTCAGTTTCCGTTTTTTTCTCGGCGGCGCTTTTCGCGTGTTCTTCGGCTTCCTGCGCAGCATGTAATTCGGCAAGTTCAATAGCATAGCGAGCCCGCTCCGCCAGTATTGCGTCACGGGGTCTGCCGCTGCTTTGATTGAACTGCCTTCTTTGTTCTTCCGTGATATTTACGGTGGTCACAAAACTGCGAGCCGCTTTTTCCTTTGGTTTTTGGTTAAGAACATACCGGCTTGTGTCAACATTCGGCATGACTTTGCTTTCTTTAGAGTGTGTATCACTCTGCAGGTGAAGCATATCCTGCACTGATAATATTTTTACACCTTCATCGTTTCCCATAATCTTTATTCCCCATGACGCTTATTATATACATCAACGGCTCTTTTCACAATCCTAATTTTTCTCTAAAATCGCATTAAGAGGAAAAAAATGTGTAATTGCGCAAACGCTGACGGACAAACCGGCAAGTACTGGGATTCCTTTGAAAAGGTAATGAATGAATATGCCGGGTCTGACTCTAAAGGATTAAACAAATCCTTAGGATTCAAAGAATCCTTATTGATTCCGGTGCTTCAAAAACTACAGGGAGCGTACGGGTACCTGCCGCAGGATGTAATTGAACGTCTTTCGGAAAAAACAGGTATTTTTGTGTCCCAAATAATGGGTGTTGTAACTTTCTATTCGCAGTTCAGGCTTAAACCTGTTGGAAAAAATATTGTAAGGGTCTGCTTTGGGACAGCGTGCCACGTTAACGGCGCGGAAAATATTGCAGACGCTATTTGCCGTGAGCTTGATATCGAACTTGGCGGCACCACAGAAGATAAAATGTTTACAGTAGAATCAGTAGCGTGTCTTGGATGCTGCTCTCTTGCCCCTGTTATAATGATAAATGACGAAACTCACGGAAGATTAACTCCTGATTCAGCCAGAAATGTCATTGTAAATTTCTCACAGCAGCAGACATCGCCTGATGGAAAGACTGCGGGAAAAGGAAATTAATCAATTATGAAAAAAATAATCATTGGACTTGGTTCCTGCGGAATTGCGGCAGGAGGACTCAAAGTAAAGGACNTTTTACAGTCATTAATAAATGAGTCAAAACAAGATGTTGAGTTAGGTGAAACCGGCTGCATGGGAATGTGCTACAAAGAGCCCATGCTCGAAATTGTAAANGACGACGGCAAAAGATTTATTTACGGTGATGTTGATGAAAAAAACGCGCGTAAAATTTTTGAAAGCCANNTTNTGGGCGGCGCGCCTCTTTCTGATTTAATCGTTTTGGAAAATAAAGACCCTGCAAGCGGACAGTGGCTTGGCGGCTCCGAAAAAGATTTTATGTCGCGCCAAAAAAGAATCGTCCTTGTAAGATGCGGCGAAATTAATCCCGAATCTATCGATGACGCTCTTAAAATGGACGCATACAAAGGCATGGAAAAGGCAATAAAAACAATGAAGCCCGCCGAAGTAATCGAAGAAGTGCTCAAGTCCGGCGTTAAAGGCAGAGGCGGAGCGGGTTTCCCCACCGGAATGAAGTGGAAATTCGCCGCCGCAAACGAAGCAGATCAAAAATACATCATCTGTAACGCAGACGAAGGCGACCCGGGAGCGTTCATGGATAGAAGCGTTCTTGAAGGCGATCCCCACAGTGTTATAGAAGGATTGATCATAGGCGGTTACGCAATCGGCGCAACAGAAGGTTATATTTACGCAAGAGCGGAATACCCCATCGCAATCCGCAGATTAAAAATAGCGATTAAACAGGCAGAAGATCGAGGCTATCTCGGCGATAATATTTTGGGAACGGAAATAAAATTTAATCTTCATATTAAAGAAGGAGCCGGCGCTTTTGTCTGCGGCGAAGAAACCGCTCTAATAGAATCTATCGAAGGGCATAGAGGCATGCCTCGAATAAGACCGCCGTTTCCGGCAGCGAGAGGTCTTTTTGGAAAACCCTCAAACATTAACAATGTTGAAACGCTCGCAAACATCGGCTGGATAATCCGCGAAGGAGCGGACGCTTTCGCGGCGTTTGGAACAGAGCAAAGTAAAGGCACAAAGGTGTTTGCGTTAGCCGGAAAAATTAAAAAAGGCGGACTTGTCGAAATACCAATCGGCATGACCGTTAATGAAGTTGTAAATGATATCGGCGGCGGTACAAGATCCGGAAAATCGTTTAAGGCTGTGCAGATGGGAGGACCATCAGGCGGCTGTATTCCAGCAAGCAAGATCAATACAATAATTGATTACGCCGCGTTAGCTGAAACCGGCGCCATCATGGGTTCCGGCGGAATGATTGTCATGGACGATGATAACTGCATGGTAGATATAGCGCGCTACTTCTTAAACTTTACGCAGTCAGAATCATGCGGAAAATGCACCTTTTGTAAAATCGGCACAAAAAGAATGCTGGAAATACTCGAAAGAATCACAAAAGGCGAGGGAGAAGAAGGCGATATCGAAAAACTGGAAACTCTCAGTTCTCAAATTAAAACAAACGCTCTTTGCGGACTTGGGCAGACCGCTCCAAACCCGGTTCTTACAACAATCCGCTACTTTAAAGATGAATACATAGCTCATATAAAAGAAAAGAGATGTCCTACTCATCAATGTAAGGCGCTTGTCCGCTTTAATATTTGCGATAAATGCACGGGCTGTACGTTATGCGCAAAAAAATGTCCGGTAAAGGCAATCACGGGCGAATTAAAAGGCGTTCATAAAATCGATCAGGATAAATGCACCAAGTGCGGAATTTGTATGTCGGTGTGTAAATTCAACGCCGTTCATCTGACAGAGAAAAATGATACGCAGGATAAAAATTAGGGGTTAATGAAATCATGAGTATAAATATAACTATTAACGGAAAAAAACACGAAGCAAAACCTAACCAGTCTGTGCTTGACGCATGCCGTGAAAACGGCGTTATCATTCCAACGCTTTGCCATGATCCTCGCTTAAATCCGTTTGGTTCATGCATGATCTGCCGTGTAGAAATTGAAGGCGAAAGGGGCATTCCTCTTTCCTGCGGAGCGCAGGTACGTGACGGCATGGTAATCACAACAGAATCAGACTCGATCAAAAAATCCAGAAAAACATGTCTTGAACTTTTATTATCACAGCATTACGGCGACTGCACAGCTCCCTGCGTTTTGGAATGTCCGGCTCACACCGATGTTCAGGGTTATATAAATCACATAACAAACGGAAACTACGAAGATGCGTTAAAATTAATCAAAGAAACAAATCCTCTTCCTGTCGTGTGCGGAAGAATTTGCGCTCGTCCCTGCGAAAAAAAATGCCGCAGAAATATTTTTGAAGGCAGAGTAGGCATCGCTTACTTAAAAAGATTTGTCGCCGATATTGATCTAAAAAAAGATAAACCGTACCTTCCGGCAAAAAAAAGCCGGACAGGAAAAAAAGCCGCTATCATTGGAGCCGGACCTGCGGGACTTTCCGCAGCCTGGTTTCTGGCTCTTGAAGGACACAGCGTTACAATTTTTGAAAGACAGGAAAATCCCGGCGGTATGCTTCGCTACGGCATCCCTTCCTACCGCATGCCCCGTGAAACCCTCGATGAAGAAATAGAAATTATCAAGTCTTTGGGCGTAGAAATAAAATACAATATCGAGTTTGGCAAAGACATCACAATTAAAAGCCTTAAAGCCGATGGTTACAGTTCGATACTTCTCGCCGTAGGTTCACAAAAAGGCTATCCGTTAGGTGTCGACGGCGAAAAAGATTGCGCAAATGTTTTAATCGGCGTTGATTTTCTCGGCTCTGTAACAAGAGGCAAGCAGCCGGACTTTAATGGAAAAAAAATCGCTGTTGTCGGCGGCGGAAACACCGCGATGGACTGCACAAGAACAGCCATTCGCCTTGGAGCGCAAAACGTAAAATTAATTTACAGAAGAACGATAGCCGAAATGCCCGCCGATGAAATGGAAATCGAAGAGGCTCAGCATGAAGGTATTGAGTTTTGCATTTTAACAAACCCGCTTGGCGTGTCTCCCAGCGCTTCGCAAAAAGACGCTATAACCATGACGCTTACAAAAATGGAACTTGGAGAGCCCGATAAATCCGGCAGAAGATCGCCCCGGCCTGTTGCAGGATCAGAATATAAACTTGATGTTGATTATGTTATCTCCGCAATCGGGCAAACACAGGATTTAAGTTTCATTAACAATGATTGCAATGTAACAGCCAGCAAAGACTGTATCACCGCTGACAAAGATACAATGATGACAAACATAGACGGTGTCTTCGCGGCGGGTGACGGAGTAACGGGACCAAAAACCGCAATTCTGGCAATCGCAGGCGGAAAAAAAGCCGCAAAAGCAATGAGCCGGTATATGAATGGCGAAGCTGCCGTAATTGAGGGAGACTGTTACAATCATATTAAAGCAAAAGACTGCAAGGATATTGATCCCGCAACATTTATCAATGAAAAAAATGAACAGATAAAGAAAATCGATAAAGTCGCTATGCCGATGATTTCGCTTAGCGATCGCAAAAACAACTTTGATGAAGTGGAGCTTGGCTATTCACAGGAAGAAGCAAAATTGGAAGCTTCAAGATGCCTTCAATGCGGCTGCGCTGACGCGGACGAGTGCAAATTACGCCAGTACGCCACTGTATACGGAGCGGATCAATTCGCGTTCTCTGGAGAGCAGACAAAACACCCGATAGACGAAAGTCACAAATACATTGTCCGCGACAAAAACAAGTGTATCCTCTGCGCCCGATGCGTTCGCATCTGCATCGAGTCTGAAAGCGGTGTTTTCGGCTTTGTTGGAAGAGGTTTTGACACCACAGTAGAGCCGCCTTTCAGTATCCCACTTGGCGAGTCCAAAAACTGCAATAACTGCGGTCTTTGCGTCTCAACATGCCCAACAGGAGCCTTAACACCCCGTAAAGACGTAAAAATGCCCACCACGGCATACACAGATTGCGCCCATGTTGAGAGAATACGCCTTGAAGGCATACACTTGGAAAAAAGTGACGTAAATGCTAAAATAACGAGTATAAAAGACGCCGTGGAGCAGGCTAAAAAAGCCGTGTAAATTTCACTGGACGCTGCATGGTAAAATATATTAAATTGTATAGGTAAGGAGCAGATATGAATTTGGGAAAATTAAAGGAAACCTTTGACACTTTTGAAGTTGTAGAAGAACTGATCGATCTATCAAAAAAAGTTTTCGGTAATAACAGCGATGAAGTCAAAAAAGTCATCGAAATGTTCATTACAAAATCATATTTAATGGGCAAAAAAAACATGGTTAAAACTACCGGAGATTGATGGGATTGGTAAGTTTCTTTTAATTAGATCAACCCTAAATATTTCTCAAAAAATCTTAGCAGTTTATCTATAATACCTTGTTTCCTTGAAATATAATTACTGCCGCCGAAGCGTGATACAGGCGGTAGTATTTTATCAATATCTGTGCCGGTTGTTTTTAAAATTCCGTCACGGAAAGCGTTAGTTATAAATTTGCGTGTTTCTTCTTCTCTTAAATTTTCATCTGTAATAAGTGTTGTTAAATCTTTATCTTTCTGTTTATTAACAAAATTCTGCCAATCATCAGTTACTTTTGTTGAAAGGTTTACACTTTCAATAAAATGATTAATAAGTTCTTTTTTACTACGCAGTTCCATACTTGAATTAACAGCTTTATCAATCGCCACAAGTATACTTTTGTCTTTACAATTTGATGCATGATATTTTTCAACAAGCATAAGGATATAATCAATATTTACTTCAATTTGTCTGATTAATTCCAGTTCAAAGACTATATCATCATTTATATTTTCTTTATCGCCTGTTTGATCTTTTCTAAAATCCTGATACAGATCAATATATTTACTTTGATAATCCTGAAAATCTCTTGCTTCTAGAATTTCTTTGCCTTCAAATTCATCAAAAGAAGCAAGAATATTCTTTATTCTTAAAATTTCACCGTATAATCGAATAAAATCTTTCTGCGCTCCCTCTCCGATTATTTCTTCGCCAAGCGGAAAGTGCGATTTAAGCTCTGTAATTAATTCGGTATATCCGCGTTTATGAGCGCCATTTTGATCATAACCATTATAATAATCATTAAATGTTTTAAGAAGAACGATTCCGCCTGCTCCTTTATTTCCAAACAATGCGATTGCATCATCTGTCGCCTGTTTTAAATCACGAAAGCAAACGATATTGCCAAAAGTTTTAACACTGTTAAGAATTCGGTTAGTTCTGGAAAATGCCTGTAACAATCCATGTTGTCTCAAGTTCTTATCTACCCATAATGTATTAAGGGTTGTTGCGTCAAAACCTGTTAAAAACATATTCACAACAATAAGTAAATCCACTTCACGATTTTTCACTCGGTGCGAAAGGTCTTTATAATAGTTCTGGAATTTTTCTGACGATGTATCGTAACTGGTATTAAACACAGAATTATAATCCGTAATAGCGGCGTCAAGAAAATCTCGCGATGTTTTATCAAGTCTGTCATTATCAAAATCCTCATCCGGGAGAGCATCCTCAGGATCA
>JGI24695J34938_10001924_pt1 | contig 16752 bp, 10 predicted proteins | sample TergutCo191P3_FD_34938 | JGI IMG/M metagenome (IMG submission 34938)
GCGGCGATTTCCGCGCGGGAGAGGCCGTGGGATAAATCCTTTAGTATTTCGCTTTCCCTCGGAGATATGACAACGCTGTCCATTAAATGGTTGTCCATCCTGTACTCTGTAACAACATGAGACAGGCGTTTTGCGTATAACGTCGCTCTCCGATTTATATCTTCAAGCCATACAGCCGGAATCCTGCATGGTATTTTAAGCAGAGAAGCTGTAAGCGTGCGCATGTCCTTGCCAAGTTCGATAAACGGCATTGTAATATTGTTGGGTACCGCTTCTTCGTATGCTTCCTCCAGCGAGGCGCACGCCTTATCTTTTTCTTTCATTTTATAGTAAATGCAGGCTTCAATCGCGATCATTTCTACCCTGCCGAATAAATACGATTCACGCCGTTTCATATCATGTATATATGAAAGCAGGGGCGGGAAATTTCTTACAGCGAAAAAATAACGCGCTCTCATCTGATTGGCGTAATTTTCCACAAAACTGGCGTGAGCATATAACGAGAAATTATCTTTAAGCCAGTCAGGGGCTTTTTCCGCCATTCCCAGAGCGCAGTAGTACCAGCATAAGGTGATGTCATAATCCAAAAAACGGTTAAAATATTTTACATCGGTAAGGCTGGCTTTAATATCATCAACCGCTTTCTGCGCTTTCGCGTAATTCCCCTGTAAAACCGCGATCCGTATAATTAAAAACAGCGCCCTGTGCACTATCGCCATATTTTTCATATCGCGCGCGTGACTCATGCCCCGTGTAATCAAATGTTCAGCGCCGTGCACATCTCCCTGATAAAACTTTAATTCTCCGCGGGCTATTTCATCTTCTCCTATTTCATAGCCGGTAAAACACTTTGACAGATGCTGTTCCGCGCGTATCATCGTGCTGATAAATTCATCTGGCGCGCCTTTTCTTGATGAGTGGACATAACAAATCCAGGGGCCGGGAGCGCGAGTGATTAAATTTCCTGGATCAATAGGTTTGTCGTAACATTTGCTCATTTTCTCATATACAAGATCAAAATCCAAAACATCTTTTGTAATGCTCATCATTCCCCGCAAAACCGCCCAGCAGTAATACACACTGCCGAGAGTGTTTCTTCTGAACAGATCGTTTTTTGGAAGGTTGATATACCTTGCCTCATAATACGCCGCCAGTTCATCGGCTTTTTCCAGCAGCCCCTGACAGATAACACTGCGTAAGTGCGTCGAAGCCAGGAACGGCACTGTATCATACGCTTCTAATGGCGCGCGAACCATAATGCCTTCCGCGTAACAGGCGATGTCATACGGTATCTGAGAAGGCGATCCAATAAACATTAAAACGATTGCCTTGTAATCCCGGATTTTTTCATAATAAGAAAGCGCGTCTATTTTAAATCCGTTTTGATTGCACCAGTTTCCGGCGACTTCATAAGTTTCTCTTTTTTGTTCAGGAGAAAGAAGCTCCTGCTTTGTTGTGAGGTATTCCAGAAACAGCGGATGAATTAAAAACGCGTTTATAAAATTATCGCGGCGCACATATGCGCTTTGTCTTTCAAGCTCGTTAACAAGGTCCTTGTCCTCGCCGGCAAGAAGCGCGAGAAGATCAACCGAAAGATGATCGATCAAAGAGAGGCGCACAAGAAAATTTTGCAGGCTTTGCGCAGTATTATTCCAGACTTCAGTCTCCATAAATTTAAAAATATTGGACTTCATCGCGTTACGCAAATAGCCTTCATACCCGGGCGCTTTTTTATAAGACCGCGCGATATAATTGAGAGCGAATGCCCACCCTTCAGTATCCTGCATAATAGCGCGCAGGCTGTCAGGTTTAAGCGAAATTCCCTGCGTGCGGAAATACTGAGTAAGCTCGCTGTCTGTAAAGCGAAGCTCATCTTCGCTGACATTAAATATCCGGTCTTTGGAAACAAAACCGGCGATATTTAAACGCGGCGTTGAACGCGAAATAAGGAAGAGCGTAATCCCTGCCGGCAGTTCTCTGATAGCTTCTTCTACAAATGTGATTACTGATTTATCTTCGATATAGTGGCAATCGTCAAAAACAATTATTCTTTGCCTTCTTTCTATATAATTACGCAGTTGAATGTTGTATTGCTGTATTTTTTCCTGCGTATCGGGAAAACCGATTTTATTAAGAGAAGCCGCGAACGGCTGATTAATCTGCGTCATACAGTGGGTAAAATTTTCCCAGAAACGTACGCCGACATTGTCCCGCTCCGAAAGCTGAACCCATGCTGTATTTGTCTGGTAATCCTGAAGAAAATCATGCACCGCGGTGGTTTTGCCGTAGCCCGCGCCTGCGCAGATTATTATCATCGGGTATTTCATCGCTTCCATGAAAAGCTGATTCAATCTGGAACGTTTAAAATGAAAACTGCTGTTTATTGCGGAGGATACTTCCGGCGATGGCGCGGCGTATCCGCGCGTTTCAGCGGAGTCTTCCTGCCGCAGGTTCACCAGCTGAGGAATTTCACTCTTTTCATTGTAAGCGTCCCGTACAGATTGCGGCATCTAAAAATTATCAGCTCCTCTTTATCAGATTAAAACAATTATTTTTAAAAGAATTCCTTTTACAACAAAATCTTTTAACGCCATGCAGCTCATTTGGTTTCTTTATTAAAAACACGGCGATTGAATGAAAGAAAGAATTCTTTTCCAATATAAATCGTAATTTGCTACAATTTTTTTGTCAATAAACTGATTATACTTTTTAATATTTTTATGGTTTTATTTCATTAATATTAATAAATAGTCCTCACATAGAAATATCGCCCAAGTTATGGAAGAAAATCTCACTGCGGGTATACAGAAACTCCGGCGGCGGCGCATAAGCGTCTCCGCCTTGACATGGCATGATATATTCGTATAATAATTAAGGCTTTTCAGCGGAGGAATATGAAAAGAGCGCTAATTATTTTTACTTTATTAATGACATGCGGCTTTCTGTTTGCCGGAGGCAGCAGAAATTCGGATGGTTTAACAATAAAAAGCGGCGAGTTATCAATAGGTATGGATATCGGCTACCCGCCGATGGAAGAATACGCGAACGATGGACTGACTCCTATAGGTTTTGATGTGGAATTAAGCAAGGCTATAGCCGCGAAAATGGGTTTAAGGGCGAATTTTATTAACACGGCATGGGACGGAATTTTCGCCGGCGTGGAAACCAGAAGATATGACATGATTATATCTTCTGTAACAATTACGCCGCCGCGGCTTATAGCGCATAATTTCAGCAGACCGTACATCGCGAACACTCTTGTCATGGTAGTAATGAAAGGCAATGCCGTAACCGCGAAAACCCCTGATCAAACAGCAGGGCTTAATGTAGCTTTCCAGGCGGATACAACCGCGGACTACTACATGGAAGAGCTCGCGGCCGCTGGGCTGCGTTATATCCCGCGCAGGTACGATCAGGTGCTGCACTGTTTTACCGAAATGGAAATGGGAAGAGTCGATGTTATCATAACCGACCTTGTTGTGGGAATGGAATATAACGCGCGTCAGAACAGCCCGTTTGAGATTATATGGAGAAGCACCAAACCTGATTATTTCGGCATTTGCATGAAGCAGGGAAACGATACTCTCACGAATGCCGTCAACAGCGCGCTGGCAGATCTTTTTAACGATGGAACGATACACCGGTTATCAAGGGAATTTTTTAACGGCGCTGACCTTGTGTCAGAAGCACGGCAGCAGTGGTAGAATTTCAGGAGAACATTCTAAAGATAATCTCTTGGCTTCCCGCTCTTTTACGGGGCGCGAGAATTACCATCGGGTTAACCGTCTGCGCTATGTCCGCCGGCCTTGTGATAAGCCTCTTTATCGCGCTTGGGAAGATGTCAAAGAATGTGATCATCAACAGGCTTTGCGCGGCGTATACTTTTTTTTTCCGCGGCACGCCGCTTCTGATGCAGATATATTTTATCTATTACGCGCTTCCGATGATCTCTACCGCGTTTCTTATCAATACAGGAAACGCCGGGGTTGACAGGTTTATTTACGCCTTTATAGCTTACAGCCTGAACATGGCGGCATACCTCGCGGAAATAATCAGGGCCGCGATTCAAAGCATTGATAAAGGGCAGTTCGAGGCGTCCCGCGCGTTAGGGCTGTCATACGCGCAAACAATGAGGCTTGTTATCATTCCGCAGTCCATAAGAAGGCTGATCCCTCCTGTCGGCAACGAGTTTATTTTAATGCTGAAAGACGTGTCGCTTGTTTCGATGATTGCGTTAGTTGACATTACAAGAGCGACAAGAACAATAGAAAATTCAACGCGCTCCGCATTAGTCTATATTCCCGCGATGGTTCTCTATTTAATCATTACCGCAGTTTTCACATTTATATTCCGCAAACTGGAAAAAATGTATTCCGCCTACGAGTGAGCGTTTTATGTCAATGGTGAAAACTTCGGGGCTTTTTAAAACATTTCACAAAGCAGGGAAAACGCCGCTGGAGGTTTTAAAAAACATATCGCTTACTGTGGAGCAAAGCGAAGTTGTCTGCATAATCGGACCTTCGGGCGCGGGTAAATCGACATACCTAAGAACGCTGAACCGCCTAGAAACCATAGACGAAGGGCAAATCTATATAGAAGATAAACTGATTTTTGACTGCCGCAGGGGCGTTAATAAAATCAAAATGCAAAACGATGAACGCAATAAAATTCTTTTGGAAGTAGGTATGGTCTTCCAGCGCTTTAACCTGTTTCCGCATAAGACAGCGCTTGAAAATGTAATGCTCGCTCCTCATCATGTGCGCAGGCTTCCGGTTGAAGAAGCGCGTGAAAAATCCAGACAGATACTGGAAAGAGTCGGTCTTTCCGATAAATTCGACACATATCCGGCGCAGCTTTCGGGAGGCCAGCAGCAGCGTGTCGCGATCGCGCGGGCTCTCGCGATGGAGCCGCGCATCATGTTATTTGACGAGCCGACCTCATCTCTCGATCCCGAACTGGTAGGCGAGGTGTTAGCTGTCATGAAACAGCTTGCCTCCGCCGGAATGACAATGCTTGTTGTAAGCCACGAAATGGGTTTCGCGCGCGAAGTCGCGGACAGGGTCGTATTCATGTATGAAGGCTCAATACTGGAAACCGGAGCGCCGGAGAGGATATTCTCTGATCCTGAAAACGAACGCACAAGGCAGTTTTTGCAGAGTGTTTTGTAATTTCATGTAAAAACATCGTGTTACAGAAAAATATCACATCTTAAAACTTGCCGTACAGAATCTAATAGTGTAAAATTTACAACATGAATATTGCCGTTTTCAGCGACTGCTACACTCCGCAGATAAACGGGGTAGTAACAGTTATAAGGACGCTAAAAACAGAACTGGAGAAACGGGGGCATCATGTCTATGTGTTCACAGTCCAGCATCCCGACGCGGTAGAAGAAGCGAATGTATTCAGGGTAAGCTCCATTAAATTTCCGAATGAACCGCAGCACCGCATCGGAATTTTTATCGCTCAGCAGATGATAAAAAAAGTGCAGTCATTGAATATTGATATAATCCACACGCATACGGAATTCAGCCTGTATCTTGCTTCGCGGATTGTTAGCAGGAAACTGAAAATTCCTTCGGTTCATACAATGCATACCTTTTATAAAGATTATATAAATTACGCGCCATTCCTGCTTGAGCTTTATTTTAAAAGCAATATAGGCCCGTACTTCCGCAGAATCTTACGCAGCCAAAAATGTATAATAGCGCCTTCAGTTAAAATTAAAAATTTTCTAAATGAAATTAATATCGCGCTTCCTGTAAAAGTCGCGCCTAACGGAATTGATCTTTCCCTTTTTTACGAACACTCGGAGCATATCAACAATAACGCCGCTCAGTTCCGCAGAAATTATAACATCGCGGATGATGAGAAACTGATAGTTTTTGTCGGGCGGTTAGGAGGCGAAAAAAATCTTGGAACCCTTTTGGAAAATTTCCGGGAAATTGTTACGCGCAGAAACAAGGTAAAATTAATGCTGGTCGGAGACGGCCCTGATAAAAAATCCCTGCAGGAACGCTGCTATGAGCTTGAGATTTCACAATCTGTAATATTTACCGGATATCTGCGCTGGCCCGATGAAATACGCCTTGTGTATAACGCGTCGGATTTATTCATGAGCGCTTCTCACAGCGAGGTTCATCCGATTACATTTATCGAAGCAATGGCTTCGGGACTGCCTATTGTCGCGGCAGCCGATCCAAGCAATACATCCATGGTATTTAACGGAGAGAACGGCTGGGCGCCGGAGGATGACAAGACACTTTGGGAAAAAACCATTATGATTCTGGATAACAGGGAAGACAGGATAAAAATGGGAAAAAGGTCGGAAGAAATTTCCAAGAATTTTTCGGTTGATCATTTTATAGATAACATGCTAGCTATTTATGAAGAAAACAGGAGACAAACTTAATTTAATGTCAGAAAATTTCGCGCAGCTCGGCGTAACACCGTACTTCATAAAAAAACTGGAAGAACGCGGCATAACAAAACCGACAGAAATACAAAGAAAAATAATCGCGAGACTTTCCGCGGGTGAGAGCGTCTTTTTTTCTTCAGCTACCGGCACCGGTAAAACATTCGCGTATCTTCTGCCTTTTTTGGAAAAATTATTAGAGAACGCCGCGGGGACTGATCTTCAGGCAAGGGAAAAAAACGGTGGTTATCCGGTTCTTTTAATCGCCGCTCCGACTCTGGAATTATGCTCGCAGATTTCCGGTGAGATTGATTTCTTAATAAAGGGAACCGCTGTCCGTTCTGTACTGGCAATTGGAAGCGCGAATCCTGACAGGCAGATTGAATCATTAAAAAAAATCAGGCCTCAGATTATTACAGGCAATCCAAACAGGCTGCTTGTTCTGGCGCAAAAGAAAATTATAAAATTTGACAGCCTGCGTTTTCTTGTTCTGGATGAAGCAGACCGGCTAACAGGCGGTGACATGTCAGATAACACCGGCGAATTGTGCGGGATGATTATTAAAAGCGCTGAAAAATTAAATAATAAAATTATCATTACAGCATGTTCCGCGACATTAAATAAAAAACAAATTGAAAAACTGCCAGCGTTCAACGGCGGAAAAAATATTCCGTTTGTAAAATCAGATGATCATGAAATCCTGCGGGAGAAAATTGAGCACTGGGCGGTCTTCAGCGAGAAACGCCGCAAGGATCAGACGCTTCGATCTTTATTATCCGCGTTAAAGGCAGGGAAGGGAAAAAAAACTAAAATCAAGGTTTTAGTTTTTACAAGCCGCGGCGATGAAGCGGGGCTTGTGTTATCGCGCCTTCAGCACCATCATGTATCCGCCGCAGGGTTAATCGGAAAAATAAACAGACAAGCGTTTTCAGGACGCGAGCGAAAAGACGCGCTGGACGCGTTCCGCCGCGGCGGCGTTGAAGTTTTGGTATCGACAGACCTCGCGGCGCGCGGTCTTGACATTGAGGGGATTACGCATATCGTCGCGTTAGATGTGCCATCTGACAGCGAGATTTATATCCACCGCTGTGGCCGCACAGCGCGCGCCGGAAAATACGGCACAATGATCACAATCGGCAATGAGACGCAGATGCGCCTTCTCGCTTCGCTGGAAAAAAAATTAAAAATAAGGGTGCAGCCCAAAGAGCTTCATTACGGCAAAATCACCGCTCCGGTTGAGGAAGAATAGCATAGAATATCTTTATCATCCGCCGGCGCGCGCTAATAATCCGGTATTGTTATCTGGCTCGCGGCTTTTCCGTCTCTCGCGTAAATCCGGTTTGGGTTATTAGGATCGGTATACCGTTCGCCTCTGTGGAAAAAGATGTACTGGTATGTCCCCGGCGGAAGCGGAATTAAAATGCTGTAAACGCCGGAAGGCCCTTCTCTCAGTTCATACATAAAGGGATCCCAACTGTTAAAGGTTCCAGCTACTGTGACAATTTCTCCGGGCGGCCCGGAAAAGGTAAATCTTAATCCATCAGGCAGACCGCTTAAGGGATTCGGTCTTGTCTGTCTCTGCGGCAGGCGCAGTACAGACAGCGAAAGGCCAGTGACAGGATCGCGCCTTGTTACAGGATTGGCAGGGTCAACTGTCCAAAGGCCGTTTATTATAACCCTGTACTCCAGCTCGCTTAAATGATCAGGAAACTGATACACAAAAAATTGAATCCCGGAATCTCTTTGAGGCCTCGGCTCTTTTTCTCCCGGTAAAATTATAGGATTCATAAAATCCTGAGTTATCAGCAGCGTCCTGAACCAGTATATAGCATTAAAATTCTCATGAGCAAAAGCGATTCCTACACGCCTGACGCTGGACGCCGCGGTAAAAATCACAGCGTCACTGTGAACAACAGGCGCGCCGGGTCCTGACAGCGATAACAGGCTGTTTACCAGCTCGTATGTTTCCCAATCCTGCGCCCATGAAAACGAGGAAATAATTATTAAAATAGCAAAGAAACTAATCGTTTTCATACATTCTTTACAATTATCGGTCGATATATAATTATCTTAATATGATAACTCTGAACCGGCGCGGCTTTATAACCGCGCGGATGAATCGAATATAACGGAGTTTTATGCCTTCACTGAACGAACTTGGCAGGTTTAAATCCTCATTTAATGATATCGCTAATGAGAAGGCAGACATTGAATCTTTAAATTTGCCTTTTGACGATCTTAAACTGCCGGACAACGAAGCTCCGTCTTTCAACTACTCAAGGGATACGCCCTATTCCGCGGGAGCACCCGGCGATGTGGATTTTACGCCGGAAACAGGCAGCCATGAAACAGAAAGCCCCGCTGGCGATTTCGATTTTAACACTTTTATAAATGATCTTCCGGCGGGCGCGCCGCCGCCTCCTGATACGTCTCCCGGAATATCCGCGCTTGATGATCTGCTCAGCGGTTTGAACGGAGTAGGAACTCAGGCTGTCGATCAGCCAGAAGACACCTCCCCTGAACCGCCTCCTGATGAACCTGCAATTCAAAAACCGGATCAAAGCGCGAAAAAGCCCGCCGGAGATTCCACTCCTGACAATTTTCCAGGCGATCACGCCGTTGAAGACGAGATGCCGGATCTGCCCGAAGACGCCGCGTTCGATGATCCATTCGCGGGTTTTCCGGCTGGCGTTGAATCAACTCCGGAATTTGAGGATATAAAAAACGGAGACACTCTGCCTGACGGCTTTGATAATATTAACGCTGAGCCGCAGACTCTCCCTGATGATTTTAATTTTGATGATGAACCGCTGACTCTTCCCAATGATGACTTCAATCTCGGCGATGAACCGTTGACTTTTCCTGATGATGACTTCAATCTTGATGAAAAACCCGCGGCTGGCGGAAGCCTGAATCTTGATGATTTTCCTGATCTTGAGGAGAGCATAGATTTAGGCGGGGAAAAGCTTGATACAGATTCATTCCCCGATTTTACCGATCCGGCGGCAGGTCAGACTGACGAGCTTCCTGATCTTGATAACCTGCCGGATTTTCAAACCGGCGCTGATGACGCGCTTCCCGATCTTGATGACTTTGATCTTGGCGGCGGAAGCATCGATCTCGGCGGTGAGGCTCCTGTAACCTCAACGTCAGGTGCTGATGAATTTTCCCTGGATGACGCTTTACCGGATTTTGACGCCGGATTTGATGACTTTACCCCGAGCGATCCGGGGGCTGATGCGCCGGCCGGGTTTGACGGCTTTAACGCAGGCTCTCCGCCCGCGGCAGAAGGTTCCCCAATTGACGCTGATTTTGACATTGGCGACCTTGATTTTTCCACGCCTTCCGGCGAAACCGCGGTCAACACTGAGGACTTTGGCTCTGACTTTACTTCTGATTCTATTGATTTAGGCGGCGGAACTACTGACGCNGAACATATGTCTGACGATGTCTTCGCGTTTGACGGGCTTGATGACATTTTAAATAAGTCCAAAACAGAAGCGCAGCCAGCCGCTCCTCCGCCGAAGAAAGGGCTTTTTGGCAAAAAAAAGGCGCAGGAAGAACCGGAAGCGGAAGAAAACATTGAGGAAATTTCCCTAAAGCAGGATGATGTTGATAATCTGCTCAAAACATTGTCTCTGTATCCACTGAACCTTAGAATCATCTGTGAAGAGCTGATCGCCGAGCAGGTGATTCTCCCGCAGCAACTGGCAAAACTAATCCGCCTTTTGGTAAACGGCGCTCCGGTAAAAGAAACCGCGGCGCATGTAGAGTCAATTACCGGCAAATCTGTAGTTATACCCAAAAGTTTTGAGAAAATGACAGGTGCCGCTCTTGAAGAAGAGCAGGCAAGTTTTGGCTATATCTTCACGCATAATTTTCTTCCGGTAATAAGACTGATTTTCTTCGTTTTATTGATGGCAGGCTCAGTTATTTACCTTGGCTACCGTTTTATCTATACCCCGCTCAGGGCTGAGTCGATTTATCAGCGCGGATACGAGAGGATTCCCGCTGGCGAATACCAGCGCGCGAATGATCTCTTTCATCAGGCGTTTGAAATACACCGCAAGAAAAACTGGTTTTACTCTTATGCCGAAGCTTTCAGGGATCAGCGCCGCTATTCACTCGCAGAAGGAAAATATGACGAGCTTTTAAAAAACTATCCGCGCGACAAGAAAGGCGTTCTGGACTACGCCGGGCTGAATACCAATTATTTAATGAACTTTGAAAAAGCAAACAGGCTCCTTCAGCGCGAACTGCTCGATTTCGCGCCAAGCGATATGGAAGGGCTTCTCGCGGCGGGAGACAATTTCCTCTATTGGGCGGATTCCAATCCTGACAGATATTATAACAGATACGAAGACGCGCGTTTTTCTTACGCAAGGCTTCTTGAGTTATACGGATGGCAGCCCGCGGTTGTAGAGAGGATGATGAAATATTTTATCCGTACCGATAACTTGCGGGAAACCTTAAACCTGAGAGCATGGTTTGAAAATAACTTAAGGTACAATCTGTCCGCCGAATCTCTCGCGGAACTTGGAGGATACCTTCTTGATAAACAGCTTGAAAAACCCGCAGGCGTTCCCGATCCGTATATCGGGAGTATAGAAAGCGTGCGTTCCATGCTTTTACAGGCAGTCATGGCGCAGCCGACCTTGCCGGAGCCTCATTATCATCTCGCGCGCTATCACCATAATTTGAACAACACTACAGATGAGCGCCTGACGCTTGAGAACGCGATACGCGCGTTTAACCTCGCGGAAACGGAATCCGTCCGCAGAAGAAAATACCGGTCTGACACTCATTACCGTTACGCTAATTTATTAATCAATAACAGCGAATTCTTCCACGCGGAGGAAAATATAGTCAGAGGCATCGGGCTGTACGAGGATTTCATGGACAGGAATCTGATTACAGCGTCTCCCGCGCTTGGGCAGTTATACGCTCTAAAAGGCGATCTTGAGTATTTTGTAAAATCCGGGGACATGGAGGCGGCTTTAAATAATTACCGCGCCGCGGAAAGATACGATTATTCCCCGCCGGAGATTCAATACAGAATGGGAGCAGCTTATTATCAGACCGGGAACTGGGGCAGCTCGCTGGAATATCTATTTAAAGCCGCCTCCGAACTGCCTTTGAACAGGCGGATTCTTTACGCGCTTGGAAATACCGCCTATCAGCGCGGCGATTATTTTGCCGCTCAGGGGTATTACACCCGTCTCCTCGATGTTCTGGAAAACCAGAGAATCAGGCTTCCCTTATTACTGCCTAATGACGGTGTGCAATTCCAGGAAACCGGTGAGCGTCTAATGATGGCGCGGAACAATCTCGGCGCGGTAAACGAGGCGCTTGCCGAACAGACAGGAAACCGCGAATACCGCTCTTCGGCGCTGGTTATGTACTCCGAGTCCGCCCGCGCGTGGGACGCTATCACCAGAAACCCCGAGACTATGACGCGGATGCGCCTTACTGACAGCCCTGGCGCTCCAAGCATCAACCTGGGCTATCTAAACGCAAATAACGCCCTTCGCCCAAACAGCGAATACAGCCCGCAAATCTTCCCCCGTATTGACAGGGACGTAGAAGAGCCTTCACGCTGGGAAGAACTAACAGGGTATTAACGCTTTAATCAGAAGCGGACGGACTTAATCTGCGTATATTATTACCACCCTCAAGAGAAAATGAACACTTATTGCTGAGTTCACATTTAGCTTCATTCTAATTGACGATTTCAGGATCGTGTGTTAAATTTAAGTAAACCAGTTTGGTAGACCTTAAATCATTTCTCTGGATAAGCTATGCAGTATTTTGATACTCATGCCCACTTGGGGCTAATAGTTGATGACCCCATTGAACAACTCATTGTAATACAGGAAGCCAGGCAGGCCTCGGTAAACAGAATTGTCTCAATTTGCAATAGTCTTCATGACTTTGCGCAGGTTTATGAAAATCTGAAGTCCGCCTCCAATGTGTACCACGCTGTGGGAGTAAGTCCGTCTGAGGTGCAAAATCCCGGCAAAGGCTGGCAGCAGCTTATTGAGCATAGCGTTCAATATGAAAGAGTCGCCGCGATTGGCGAGATTGGACTTGATTACTACCGAAAATTCGGCGACAAAAAATCTCAGATCGAGCTTTTTATTACTCAGCTTGATATGGCGACCAAACTAAATAAACCGGTAATTATCCATAACCGCGACGCTGGCCATGACGTTCTCGATATTCTGTGCGACCGCCTGCCCCCGAAAGGCGGAGTGCTTCACTGCTACTCCGAAGACGCCGCCTACGCCGAAAAAGCGCTTAACCTCAATTTATATTTTTCGTTTGCCGGAAATCTCACCTACAAGAACGCCAAAAATTTGCACGAGACTATCGCGGTTATACCTGTTAACCGCATATTAATCGAGTCGGAAAGCCCGTTCATGGTTCCCGCCGATCACCGCGGCAAAAGAAACATGCCAAAGTACCTTCCCATTACCGCCCGGTATATGGCAGGAATGCTTGATATGGACGAAGAGACCCTTGCCGCTCAGCTCTGGGAAAACGCGTGCAAATTCTTCAGCCTGCCAACTGAATGATAGCGACAGCCCTACATCCCTTTAAAGTTTAGCCGCGTTTTTCTTTTCATGATATATTGTGATATAATAAAGAACAGGCGAAATCCATGAAAAAAAAAACATACCTTTATTTTTACATTTTCTTGATCATTCCGGTAATTTTAATCTCCTGCGCAAGCCGTCCGGTTGTAGTTGAGACAGCGGTTATGATTGAGACAGCCGAGGTTTATGTCCCTCCTCCAGAAACTATCATTCCATCGCCTGAGCCTCCTTTACCCCCCCCCGCAATCGAGCGAATTGTTGAACAGGTTAAAAATAACGGGGCGGAAATTGAAAAATTTTTTGTTTTTGGCGCGAACTCGCGTATTACCGTAAAAGCGAATCTAAAGCTGGATGACGCGGATTTTGAAGTTACCTATAACCTTGAGGAAGCGGCTGATAAGGGAAACTCCGAATACGAAGTTCAATTTACTGTTCTGGAAAAAGATACAGATAACTCCCAGACAGACACTCTTCTCTGGAAGCCCGCGGCCGGAAACGCCGGGCTTCTACTCTCTTTTGACGATGACTACTATAACACATGGGAGCAATATCTTGATTTTTTTGATGAATACGGAGTAAAAGTTACCTTCTTTATAATGGGGAGTTATGTTCCTTTCAGCACGACAGCTTTAAGCCGGGGGCATGATGTGGGGTTCCATACGCTCAACCATAAGGATCTCCGCCAGCTTTCTTTGGCGGATTTCAACATGGAAGCGATTGAATCCGCGCAGTCATTCAGGCGGGAAGGGGTGCCTGTTACCTCCCTTGCCTTTCCTTATGGTTTTTCCGATTCATGGATGTATGATATTTTATTGAAGCACTACTCCGTCCTCCGCGGCTATGGAACAACATTCAGGCTGTATGATACAAGCGTTATCGGCTCGGGTTACATCATCTCAAGAGCCATTGATAATACAGTCCTGCAGGGAGAAGAAAACTTTGAAAACACAATCCGTATTATGCTTAGAACAGTAAAATTTATGGATAAAAACTGGGTGCTGCCTTTGACAAGCCATGATATCTCGAATGGATCATGGGCTATCAGGCACAGGCGGCTTGAGTTTCTTTTAAAGACGGCGGTGGAATTACGCTTAAAATTTTACAAATTCAGCGATTTTGATTAAAAGAAAATATTAAATTTTTAATGATTTTTTTCTATACTTTTCATAAAGGCTATGGTAAAATGGACTATACGAAAAATTCCATAAAGGAATAAAAATTTTTTAAGGAGGAGTTTATGAAACGCCTTATTTTATTACTGTTGGTTATGGGTATTGCGGCATCACTTTTCGCTCAGGTATTGCCAACACATCAATTTGCATCAGGAAGCTGGGGGTTAAGCGGTTCCAGGCTCTATCAGAATGATGCCAATGCCAGACTTGCGAAAGTCAATATGCAGATACCACAAAGCGGCCCAATGCAATATCCATTCAATATCCGTTACGAGGGCGGCTTAGAAGACGGTCACGGCGGGTTCGGCATTCACATTTTTGTGGATAACGCTTTTAATGGAGCGTCATGGGGAGCCGGCAGATCATACCTTCTGTGGCTTAACTATGATGAACGTCCAATCGCAGGCAGCGGCATCCCATACGGGCTTTCCGCGCAGGTTTACAAAAGCATCAGCAATTCACAAATGGATTTACTCGGCAGCTTCCCTCTGGATGAATATACCGCTTACTTAGTCAGATCAGGAATCCTTACCCAGACCATTCCCATTAATCTTATGGTTAACGGCAATACCGGAGAGGTCAGGTTATATGATCCAACAGATCCTACCGGAAATTTCTATTTCTATTTCAACCTTCCTCAGTCCGATCTTCCGTTAAGGGGCAATTGGATATCAATAAGAACCAACGGTTTAAAAGCTTCCTTTGGCCAGTAAACTTTTAACAGCGTAAAAACAGGCTGCCTTACGGCAGCCGTTTTTTTTGGGGTGAAAGAAGATAACTTTGGTTTTATGCTTTTGAGATTTCTTCCTTTAATGCCGCGAATGTGGAAAGAGCCGGATCAAAATCAAAATCGTCAATTTGCTGTATCAACAGATTTTTAAGTTGATAAACCTGAGTATTCCCGTTAATCGCGCGTATGCTTTCAAGGTACCCGCTGCTTTCGGGGTTACCCATTCGTAAAAGCGGGAAAAGCTCTTCCAGCATTTTAAGATCGCGCTGTTTTAACCGCGCGTAATCAACGCCGGGCTGATCGCTAGTGTCAGAACTCAACATGAGAGGGTTTTCGCTTGTTATAGAGGCGGAAAGCTCATTTATAACTTTTTGTAATTCGTTTTCCAGATGACTTAACTGTCTTTCTGTTACATTGTTAACCCCGTTTTCAAGCTGGCGCTCAACATCAGCGGCGGCTAGCTGCAAATCGCGCTCCCCAATCTGACCAGCGTTGCTTTTAAGCGTATGTGCCATTCTATGCGCCAGTTTTATATCATCTTTTAAGGCTGCTGTAATTTCATTGTATTTCTCATGATTCATTTTGTAAAACATCACCTTTAGTTTTTTGTTAAATTCTTCTTCTGTGCCAAGGTTTGTATTACCCTTTTTTGCCTTATCAGCGCTTACAGGTTTAAGATACCTCAGGAGACAGCGCCAAAGTTCCTGCGATGTAAAAGGTTTTCCCACAAAGTCCGCAATTCCGTTTGCCTTGTAAAGTTCCTGATCGCTTGCCATTATGTTAGCTGTCAACGCCACTACCGGTATGCCGGTGTCCATCGCCAGAATTCGGGAAGACGCTTCAAGCCCGTCCATGACAGGCATGTGTATATCCATCAGTATTATATCAAAAAGTTTTTCTTTGTTTTTAATTCTCTCCTGAACAATATCAACGCCGGTCTTTCCGTTTTCAGCGACAATTGTATTCAGCCCAATCCTCGCGAGATGCTCGCAGATTACCTGCTGATTCATGGCGTTATCCTCGCAAAGGAGAACCTCGCCGTCAAACAAAGGCTTTTGAATTTCGTTAAGAATATTTTTGCTGTTATTCATTTCGTCTTCTGTTACGTTGATTGTTTTAAAGACAAGGGTAAAGCCAAACGCGCTCCCAAGATCAGGCTTGCTTTTGACAGTCAGCTCTCCGCCCATAAGCTCCAGAATATCTTTAGTAATCGGAAGCCCTAGACCTATGCCGCCGTATTTCCGGGTTGTGCCTGATTCCGCCTGAGTAAAAGGATCAAATATTTTTTTTATTTGTTCCTCTGTCATGCCTATACCGCTGTCATTAACCTCAAAATAAATTGTCACATTTGACTCTTCAATCTTTTTTATTTCCGCGTACGCTTTTATAACTCCGGCGTTGGTGAACTTTACCGCGTTAGAAAGCAGGTTAATAAAAACCTGACGCAGCCTTGTCGGATCACCTAACAGCATTCGTCCGGTCAGAGGCTCAACGTAAAAATGCAGCAGAATCCCTTTGTCGGCGGCTTTTGGAGATATCAGAGTTTTGCAGCTAGTAAAGATCACGCTTAAATCAAAAGGAATATTTTCCATTTCCATCTTGCCGGATTCAATTTTGGAATGGTCAAGAACATCATTAATAATCTGTAAAAGCCACTGGGAGTTATCAATAATCTTGCCAAGGTAATCCTTTGTCTTTACAGGAATTTTATCATCCATCGCGAGTTCGGAAAAACCTATTATGCTGTTCATCGGCGTTCTGATTTCATGGCTCATCTGCGCGAGGAACGCGCTTTTCGCACGGCTTGCGGTCTGCGCTTCTTTAAGAGCGTCTTTGAGA
>JGI24695J34938_10001929_pt1 | contig 16722 bp, 13 predicted proteins | sample TergutCo191P3_FD_34938 | JGI IMG/M metagenome (IMG submission 34938)
ACTGCCAAAACTGACAGTTACGAATACGCCTTAGCTGCGTAATCGCGTGGAACTGTTCCGCCGCTCTGAGGAGCAGCTTCCGCGTCGCAATCAGAGCTGGTTAGACTGCCGCTTTCGGAGACAGTTTAACGAGATTTACCGGAATACGGGCAGACCGCGCGCTGTTTAGCCAAGTCTGCCTCGACATGCAAGCTTGCTTGTTTAACAAACAGCTAAATCTGTAGACGTCTATGTTTCGCGTATTGGGACGCGGGTTCGACTCCCGCCACTTCCATTTTGGATTTGCGACGTTAGGTCGACTCCTTGCCGCTCTCGCGGCACCGGACTTCTATTTTGGATTTGCGACAGGAGGTCGACTCCTTGCCGCTCTCGCGGCACCGGACTTCCAACAACAGAGGGTCGACTCCTTGCCGCTCTCACGGCACCGGATTTTCAGGAAATTTATAAATACGAATTAAATTTTTAATAAGCGTTTAAAAAGTTTTATAATATTTCCGGAAATCATAATTTAATTGCATTATGCGAAAAATTATGATAAAATTATATGAGTCTTTGTAAAAACATCACAGGATAGAAAATGGCCGAAATTATCAAATCCAGGAACGACTTATGCACAGGCTGTAACAGGTGTGTCCGGGAATGTCCTATGGAGACGACCAATATAACCTATCAGGATGAAGATGGAAATATAAAAGTAAAAATTGACTATAATAAATGCATAGCCTGCGGAAGATGCGTATGGGCATGCAAGCATAACGCCAGATATTTTACGGACGATACTGAAATATTTTTTAAAGACTTGTCAAAAGGAATACCAATATCTATTATTGCCGCTCCATCTATAAGAACAAATATTCCTGAATATAAAAAACTTTTCTCATATTTTAAAAAGCTCGGCGTTAATAAAATATATGATGTTGCTCTGGGCGCGGATATCTGTGTTTGGGCTCATATAAAATACATGGAAAAAAGCAGCGGCGGCACAGGCATCATTCCGCCGATTATTACCCAGCCTTGCCCTGCGATCGTTTCTTACTGCGAAATGTACAGACACGATTTAATTAAAAGGCTCTCTCCAATACATAGTCCTATGGCATGTACTTCAATTTACATGAAAGAACATCAGGGTATAGATGGACGCATTGCGGCTCTTTCTCCATGCCTTGCGAAAAAAAATGAATTCGAAAGCACAAACCTCGCGGATTACAGCATTACTTTCGAAAATCTTAATAAATATATTTTAAATAACAATATTACTCTTCCTGATGAAGAAGTGCAGTTTGATCACGATGAAAGCGGACTTGGCTCTCTTTTTCCCATGCCGGGAGGGTTAAAAGAAAATATTGAATATTTTACAGGGAAGAAACTGCATATAGCAAAAGCGGAAGGTAATAAGATCTACGAAAAACTGGATATTTACTCAAGAACGCCGGAAGAATTCCTGCCTGATATTTACGATGTTTTAAACTGCCCGGAAGGCTGTAATATTGGTTCCGCCTATTCACATAACAGAAGCGTGTTCGAAATCGACAAGGCGATGAATAATAAAAGAAAAAGGGTAACAGAAACGCAAAAAAGCGGATACAATCAGTCTATTTTTGATTTATACACAAAGACCCTTGATTTCTCCAGCTATTTAAGAACATACAAAGCTGTAAAAACAGACAACATACAGATAAACGACGATGACATTGATTACGCATTCAAGCTGCTTGGAAAAAATATTTATGAGAAACAGAATATTGACTGCGGCGCATGCGGAAGCGAAACATGCCTCAGTATGGCAAGAAAAATTGCTCTTAATGTGAATATTCCGGTCAACTGTATTGTAAAATTGATGGAGGACGCAAGAAAAGAACATGACGAAAACAAGCTGACTCACGAAAGAGAAATAAAAACCGCCTATGAAAGAGCCAAAAGTGAATTGCAGCTAACAAAATTAAATGCCGTAGTAAAAGCCACAAAGATCGGTTTATGGGAAGTATCAATTAAAAATAACGATCCTGTTCATCCGGAAAACGTTTTTCTATGGTCAGATGAATTCAGGCAAATGCTGGGGTTTTCAAATACAATTGATTTTCCGAATACATTGGAAAGCTGGCTCGATAAGCTTCATCCTGATGACAAAGAAGGAGCCATTAATGCGATTACTAAACATTTAACGGACAAAACCGGCAAGACTCCCTACGAAGTGGAATTCCGGCTGCTTCATAAAAACGGCGAGTATTTTCATTTTAAAGCGTGCGGAGAAACTATCCGCGATAAAGACGGCAATGCAGTGCGTGTTGCGGGAGCCATCAGCGATATAACCAAAACCAAAAAAGTTTTATTTTTTACCGAAAAACAGCGTCTGGAAGCGGAAGAAGCGAATAAGGCAAAAAGTGTTTTCTTGAGCAACATGAGCCATGAAATTCGCACACCATTAAATGCGATAATCGGAATGACAACAATCGGAAAATTATCAGATGATATAGAAAAAAAAGATGTTTCCTTTAAAAAAATTGAGAGCGCATCCAAACATCTTCTTGGCGTAATTAACGATATTCTTGATATGTCAAAAATAGAAGCAAATAAACTGGAATTATCTTCTGTCAGTTTTAATTTTAAAGAAATGATTCAAAAAGTAGTTGATATATTACAGCCGCGCATAGATGAGAAAAAACAAAATTTTAAAGAGTATATCGAAAATGATATACCGGAAATATTGATTGGCGACGATCAGCGCCTTTCACAGGTTATCGCCAATCTTCTTTCCAATGCCGTAAAATTCACTCCCATCGAAGGTTATATCCGCCTTGATGCGCGTCTTATATCGGAGAAAGACGGTTTATGCCGCCTTTTAATCACTGTTTCCGACACCGGAATTGGCATTATGGATGAACAAAAAGCGCGCCTGTTTGAATCTTTTGAACAGGCAGACTCCCGAATTGCACGTAACTTCGGCGGCACAGGACTTGGGCTTCCAATTTCAAAACGCATTATAGAAATGATGGGCGGAGAAATATGCGTTGATTCAGAACCGGATAAAGGATCGGCGTTTGTTTTTAATATTTTGATTAAACGCGGCGAAATTACAGACGAAGACGCAGAGAAAAAACTTATTGCCGATTACACAAATATTTTTGCCGGAAAAACAGCACTATTGGCGGAAGATGTAGAAATAAATCAGGAAATTGTCATAACATTACTTGAATCTACAAAAATTACAATAGAATGCGCAGAAAATGGAACCAGAACGGTCGATTTATTCATGCAGTCGCCAGAAAAATACGATTTAATTTTAATGGATATTCAAATGCCGGAAATTGACGGATATGAAGCAACGCGCATTATTCGATCGATGGATATTCCAAAAGCAAAATCGATTCCAATTATTGCAATGACTGCAAACGTATTCAGGGAAGATGTCGAAAGATGTCTGGAAGCCGGCATGAACGCGCATATTAAAAAACCCATAGATTATGATGCCATGATTTTTCAGCTGCGTAAATATTTATAAATCGGGGCTTTTTTATAACTTCAGTTTTTAATAAATTAAATCTTTTAAATTACTGATACTTGCGCGAAATTTCCCTGAATGTTTCGTCAATCTCTACAACAGCGTCAGCAATGACAGGATCAAACTGTGTTCCGCGTCCGTCAGCTATGATCTTGAGAGCTTCTTCATACGGCATCGCGGATTTATAAACACGCGCGCAGACCAGCGCGTCGTAAACATCAGCGAGAGACGCAAGACGGGCGGCAAGCGGAATATTATCGCCTTTAAGCTGCTGCGGATAACCCCTGCCGTCCCATCGTTCATGATGACCGTAACAGATATCCTCACAATGTTTTAAATAAAGAGACGAGTTTACATCGCCAAGCTCATGGATAATTTCCATACCCCTTGTTGTATGTGTTTTCATTATTTCATATTCATCAGGATCTAGCTTACCGGGTTTTAAAAGAATTTTATCTGGTATAGCGATTTTTCCGACATCATGAAGAGCCATTGACTTCATGATTATATCCGGTTTTAGTTCGATTAATTCTTCGGCGTAAATTGAATTGGTTTTTATCAGATGATCAACCAAAGCCTTTACAAATAACTGCGTTCTTTTAACATGTTCTCCGGATTCCAAATCACGATGTTCAATAACATTCGCAAGACCCTGAAGCGCGTTTTCCAGAGTTTTTGTAGCTTCCGCCGCTTTTTCGGCGACCATCTGCTCGAGGTTATCACTGTAATTTTTTAATTCTATTTGATTCCTGACGCGCAGTTTTACAATTTCCGGCTGAAACGGTTTATTGATAAAATCAACGGCGCCGGCTTCCAAAAGCTCGCTTTCCGATTCGTTTTCTACTGTTATAAATATTACAGGTATTCGTTTGTAAGCCGCATCCATTCTTAAAATTTCGAACAGCTCACGTCCGTTCATTCGCGGCATATTGAGATCAAGAAGAATAATTTTGGGAAGAGTAGCCGCTGTTTTTAATTTATCAAGCGCATCATCTCCGTCATTCCCGGATATGATATTATAATCGTCCTTTAATATTTCTTCCAGAATCATTACATTGGTGTCGACATCGTCAACAACCATCACTGTCTGTTTTATTTCAGGCATTTTGCGCCGTTACCTTATCAATTTCTGTAATTGTCTGTGAATAAATATCTTTGACAAGCAGTAATTGTTCGTTTTTTACTGAGCCTGATTTTATCTGACTCTCCAGTTCCATGCTTTGTTTATACAATTCCGTTAATGACAAATTTGCTGTTAAACCTTTAAAGGTGTGAGCCGCCGACTGGGCTCCTGCGGTATCTCCGCTGCCAAGCGCGTTTTCAATATTTTCCAGGGATTTATCTTCCTTGAATTTGCCAAGCAGTTTAACGTAAAGCTTGATATTATTCATTACCCTTTTTGTGCCTTCCTGAACATCAATTAAAACTACATCATCTGCCATAATAACCCCTATCTTTCACGATAAATTATTCTGCCTCTGCTTAGATCATACGGAGAAAGCGCGACTCTGACCCGATCCCCCGGGACAATTCGAATATAATGCTTACGCATTTTTCCGGAAAGATGAGCTAAAATTAAGTGCCCGTTTTGATTATCCAGCTCTACTCTGAACATAGTATTGGGAAGGGCTTCCCTGACAACGCCTTCTACTTCTATCGCTTCTTCTTTAGCCACATTTACTCCTTGGTACATGTTATAGTAAAAAACCCCTTTATGTCAATTAATACAATATGGTAGAATACTATATGCGTTATTATAGTACAAGAAATAAAATAGAAACCTTTAACTTTGCCGCAGCCGCTCTTACAGGGCTCGCTCCGGACGGCGGGTTATTCGTGCCCGAAGAAATACCAAAATATCCGGATCATGTTCGAACTTCGCTTTCATCAATGGATTTTACCGACATTGCCATGGAAACGATAAAACCTTATGTACAAGACGAAATCTCCGGCAGCGCGTTATCCGACATCGTCATGTCGGCTTTCACTTTTTCATCCCCGCTTGTTCAGGCCGCCGATCGCTTTACATGCGAACTTTTCCACGGACCGACTGCCGCTTTTAAGGATTTTGGCGCCCGATTTATGGCAAGAGCTTTTTCATACCTTCGCCGGGGAGAAGATCGTCCTTTACGAATACTCGTCGCAACTTCGGGAGACACAGGAGGCGCTGTAGCTGACGGTTTTTTTAACATCGAAGGCATTTATGTTACTGTGCTGTACCCAAAGGGACGAGTAACTCCGCTTCAGGAAAAACAAATAGCCGGTCTTGGAGGAAATATCAGCGCTCTTGCGGTTGAAGGCAGCTTTGATGACTGCCAGCGTCTTGTAAAAGCAGCTCTCGCCGATGAAGATTTAAAAAAACGTATGTCTCTTTCTTCTGCCAATTCAATTAATATAAGCCGTTTAATTCCGCAGGCTGTTTATTATTCAGCTGCCGCGGGAAGAGCGTTTGAAGGACGCGTTGATCCTGACGGAGAGGCAACACCAAGAACCAGTCCAAAGGCCGGTTCTTTCGGGTTTAATTCTCAAACTCGCCTATCAGGAAAACCTGTTACTCTTTGCGTGCCGTCAGGAAATTTCGGCAACTTAACAGCCGGTCTTTACGCGATGAAGATGGGAGCTCCCATAAAACAATTCGCAGCGGCGACCAATATAAATAAAACAATTCCTGATTATCTTGATTCTGGCGAATATCTCGCGCAGATTTCAAAAGCAACAATTTCCAACGCTATGGATGTCGGCGCTCCAAGTAATTTTGAGCGGATGAGCGCTCATTTTTCATGGGATGAAATGAAGCGGATTATTTTCGGCGTTTCTGTCACCGACGAAGAAACAAAGGAGACGATCACGCGTATCGCAGGGGACGCAGGCTATATTCTGGATCCGCACAGCGCTGTTGGATGGAAAGGAGTTGATAAACTTATCGCCGATAATAAAATCGCCGCAAACGAAACTGTAGGCATCCTTTGCACCGCCCACCCGGCTAAATTCGCGGAAACTGTAGAGCCGCTAATCGGCAAAGTGCCTGTACCTTCTTCCCTTTCGCGCGCGATGGATAGAACAGTAAACGCGAAAACAATTCCGGCTGATGTTTCTGCGCTGATAGACTTTTTAAATGAAATCAATTAAGAATTTTACCGCAAGCCGCACGAAAAAAAACGAACTTTTAGTTCGATATCTTTTTATTATTTTCTTCTTTTTCTCCGCCGCTATAGCTTTTGCTTGTGACATGGAGGGACATTTTGGGTTCAGTGTTTCCAACAGTAACAAAGAAATACTTTACTCCGGCTGTTATGACGCTGTTAATTTAGGACCTCATATAATCGAATATATACTGACAAAGGAAAGAGCCGAAGCGTCAGGAACAAGGAGGCCTAATGTACCCTTTACACAGGACAGAGACGGCGGAACGCTTTCGCAGACGCTTTCACAGAACGGGTTTTCGCTGCCGCATCACAATGATTTTACACGTTCAGGTTACGACAGGGGTCACATGGCGCCTAACGCTGATTTTAACGATACTTACGAAAACGCTCTAATGACTTTTTTTATCGCCAATATCTGGCCGCAGACGCCGAATGTAAACAGGGTTTTATGGCTGCGGACAGAAAACGAAACCAGAAGGCTCGCTTCGCAATATTTGTCAATATTGGTAATTATCATAGTAGACGAGTTCAGCGGTATAAAAGTTGGAAATATCAGCGTTCCTTCCGTCTTTAAAAGAAGGGTTTACAATTCAGATACCCGTGATTTGATTTATGAAATTGACGTTCACCAATGATTCCTGCTGTGACAGATAATAAAGATAATCAGATAACTTGTTTAAAAACGCTGCGGCATTTGGGCACAGAGTCTGCTCTTCATAAACTGCGGCATACAGTCTTTCGGCTCTTCTCGCCACTGTCCTTGCTATATGTATCTGCGCTTCTACAATATTTTTACCAGGGATGGAAAATTTTTGCTGCTTTGGCATACTTTCCAAAAGTTTCGTTATTTCATTTTCCATTTCAACTACTTCGCGTTTATCAAGAAAATAAAATTCATTTTTGCTGTCAGAAACATGAGACATTATTTTCATTAAATTTTTTTGCACTTTTTCTATAAAGCCGCAGGCATGAAGCCACGAAAACTGCCAGGCATCTTCATTCGCAAGGATAGCTCTGATCAAACCCAAATGAGCGTTAAGTTCATCTGCTGTTCCGATAAAGTGAATCATTATATTGCTCTTTGACATCCTACAGCCGTTTAAGCCCGATGTTCTTCCGCATTCTTTCTCCATATAAAACTCTGCCTTCCAATAAAAAATTACTAAAAAAAATTTAAAGCGTATCGGGCGAATCCAGCCAGACAGGAAGCGCCATATTGGTTTCCAGATATCCCATCCTGCGTTTTTTTACAGAAATTTCCAAAACTGCGAAACCTTCGTTTTCCAAAATACGAAGCCTGTTAATCGAAATCGGATCGTTTTCTGATATACCGGCTTCATCCGCAACTGAACCGCGGAAAACCCTGTCTACCCTGAAGTTGGACGAGAAAAAACTGCTTTGCAAAGGAGTTAAAATCATCCCAAAAAGCGGAGCCGCCATTCTGTCACGTCTGTCGATTTTTGCTGCGTCCAAAAGCGGGAGATCGGGACGTGGAACTGTCATCATTATGCGCTTCGTTATCACGCCTTCTTTATCAGCTGTTTCGACAGCGACAAGCTCGCCAGGTCCCCTCGGGAACACTTCGTTTTGAAGGTTGGAAATCAACCCTCCCTGCGGAGCGGTTATCGATCTTCCGTTGACTGTTCTTATAATTGAACCTTCTCTAACTTTGTGTAAAAAAGCGGGCGTATTGGGAGAAGTGTAAATAATTTCCGCGCCTGAACTGGTTTCGGATAACGCTAACCCAAGCCATGGTCGCTGGGCTTTCCCGCCTTTTATCATGGCAGGGAGAGCGGCTGCAAGAATTTCAGCCGGTATCGCGAAGTTTAGCCCCTGCAAATTTACAGCTCCCGCGAAAATAACCCCAACAAGGCGCCCCTCGCTGTCAATTAAAGGGCCGCCTGAGTTTCCGCCATTAACTGCGGCATCAACCTGTATGACATCGCCAATCTGGAGAAAGCGTCTTCCAAGAGCGGAAACAATTCCGCTTGTAACAGTTTTTTGAAGTCCCGCGGGAGTGCCGATGGCAAGAACAGTATCGCCGACTTTTGGAATCAGCCTGTCTGCAAGCGAAAAAACATATTCAGTTTCTATATCAGCTTTAATAAGCGCAAGATCCAGAGCTTTATCCCAGCCTACAACACGCGCAGGAATCCTCGGGCTTGATGAATCTCCCATGCGGACAAACATCCTCGAAGGTCCCCTATGCTTTGGATCAACTTCGCTTGCGATAACATGGTAATTCGTAATTAATAAACCGCTTGAGTCAACAAAAAAGGCTGAGCCTTGAGCCCTGTCCGGCATGCCCATTCCTCTTTCGACCCTGAATCCCCTGTCTACAATTACAGTAGCGACGCCTTTAATCATGTCGGAGATGGCGTCACGTCCCGTAGCGTACTCACGAAGATTGGCGGGAATATTTCTGGCTCCTGCGTTTTGCGCGGTCGAAAGAAAAAAAGCGGAAGATCTGCGCTGTCTTGCTTCCACCGCTTTTTCCAAAAATTGAAGAGAAGTGGCAGAATCAAGCGGCTGCATTTCATGAACTCTTACCGCCGCCAAAAACGCGCTTAAATTATCGCCTTCTGTCAGTTTCTTTTTTGCGAAAGCGAGAGTAAACGCCGCTTCCTTTCCGGAATGCCTGGTTGAAATTCCAATGCTGTCGATAGATCTGCCAAAAGAAATTGCGTCATCCCACCTTTCTTCTTCTACAGCTTTTTCCTGAAGCGCAAGCAGATTTTGACTTGCCTGATTTTCATATTGAGCCAAAAGAGCCCAGTCATCCGGTTTTCTTTCTTCTGTGCCGGAGTAAACTTCCTTGTACATAAAAATAAGATTTAACGCGGCTACGGGATTTTCTTCCAGTTGTTTTTCTATATCGCCCAGACGTATCACGCTTGTAGTCCGCGAAGGCGTTCCATCATCGGTATCTATGGTTACACAGCTTACAAATATTATCGTTAAAACAAAATAAACTAAATTTTTCATCTCTGATTTCCTGTTTCCGAGTGAGTCCATGAGCCCGAGCCGTCCATGTCAAAATAATAAACAACTGAACCGTCAGCTTGATACACTTCTCTTGTCTTATGACGCCCGTCTCCTGACCAGTCGCTCTCGGAAGAAGCTATAAGTCTTCTATAGTCGAGAAAATCAGTCCATATATAATCTAAAGGCGGGCGGCGAAAACGGCGTATTGTTTCCATTCTGCCGTCCAAATCCAAATCAATATGCTGGATTACAGGGAGCCCGTTCTCAAACTCTGTAACAGAAACCTGACGCCCGTTTAATGTTTCAACGGACTGTAAAAGCACTCCCCTGTTCATGCGGATTGTTTCAATCGCTCCCTCAATTTCAGGGCTTGAACGTTCAAGATTTGAGCAAAAAGAAAGTAAAGTGTAGCGGGTTAAATCAATATTTTCAGGCTGCGGCACAGGAAAAAAAAGACCGTCAAGATCCCTGCTTCCTCCAATAGTAATAAATGAGACAGGAGCAAATGTAAAATCTGCAGGAGCAAACTCAAAGAACTCATCTTTTATTTCCGCTGTCTTTACAAAAGGGAAACGTTCCCAGACAATTGTCATGGCGGGCTTTGAAATGTTATAAATATATTCATATAAAAAAGGTACACTCTGTTTAAAATAAATAAAAATATCTAAAAAATTATCCTGCGTTTTGTAATAATTAAAACTAACCACATTGCCGGATTCGTACATAACAAAAGTATCAAAAAAATCGTCATTGTCTTGATCAGCTGCGATAACACCTGTAAACGAATGGAGCATAGAGGTAAAGTTATGCCGCCCTGCTTCGCTTCTAAGTAAATTATAAGTGTCGATTAAAACAGCCCTATTTATTGTTTTATTTTCTATATTTCCGTAGTCTTCATCGTTATTAAAAATCTCGTTTATGGCTGTAGAGTCGTCAATAAGCCCAAGATTGAGAGCAATAGGAATTGATTCCGGGTCAGGCGATCTTACAGAACGATATGCTCCGACAAGACGGCGCGCTTCTTCCAAATCCCATATAAACTGAGCCGCAAGCCATCCAAGAGCCGGATTTTCTTCCAGCAGAAACGGAAACCTTCTTAACACAAGCTCCATAAGGTAAGCGTCTCCGGGATCCCCTCTTCCATCCCGCGGATCAATATGTGACGGCAGTCTGTTACGCGCATATTGAAAAAATACAAAGAGCGGACGGGGATCACGGGGAAAGCTGTCCATTGCCGATAATACACTGCTTCTAAAAGCCGCTGCCATTTGAGGATCGCTGTAAGCCATTGCTCCTAAAGCCTGTATACGAAGACAAGCGTTATCGGACGCCATCTGCGTATTTCTTGCAAGCTCGCCGCTCGCTTCGGCTCTGTCAAGATACCCGATAGCGGTCTTGTAATCACGGAAAACAATTAATTCTTCAGCCATATAATGCAGAGCGTGATTCTCGCTGTAAAAAACCCAGCGGTTTAATTCAATTGCTTCTTTTAAGGCGCTAACGGTATCGGTTCTGGAAAATTCTCTCCTTTCTTGCCTGTATACTGCCAAAAGATAGGCAATGTCAGATAACACATCCTTAAAATCCTGAGCGCGGACAAGCGCCGCGGCGGCTTCATCCCGCTTCTCTTTTTGAATCAAGTCAACAATATGATTAAGATACTGAACAGCGACTGCGGTATCATCCCTGCCGCCTGCGCGCTGAGCGTGAATGTTAAGAGAGACAATTAAAAAAAGGAAGAATAAAACCCGCGAGCCGCGCAGGCAGAATCTTCTATTCATCTCTGGTCTCCTCTTTAACCGGAAGACCAAGTATCATGCGAACATCATCGTCTGTAAGGGTTTCGCGGGCAAGAAGAGCTTCCGCAAGTTTTTCTATATCGTCTTTATGACTTGTAATAATATTTGCGGCGCTGTCCCGCGAGGAGTCAAGTATTTCCCTGATTGCCCTGTCTATGCGCTGCGCTGTATCCTCCGAGTAATCCTTATGACGCGCAATCTCCTTGCCCAAAAAAATCGGCTCATCTTCCTGACCGTACGCAATGGGACCCAGGTCTTTTGCCATTCCCCATTCGCAGACCATGTTACGTGCAAGTTCTGTAGCGCGCTGGATGTCATTTTTTGAGCCTGTTGTAGTCTCGTTGTAAAAAGCCATTTCGGCGAGCCATCCGCCGTAGCAGATGGCGATAAAATCATCTATCCAGCTTTTGGATCTGCTGTAGCTGTCCTGCTCGGGGAGAGCGAGAGACATGCCAAGCGCCCTCCCGTGGGGAACAATCGTAACTTTATGGAGAGGGTCAGCGTTCTTTAAAAAATAATGTAAAATCGCGTGCCCTGCCTCGTGAATGGCGGTCATGCGTCTTTCTTTATCGGACATTACAAGCGTTTTACGCGCAACGCCCATTAATACTTTATCCCTTGCTTCCTCAAAGTCGGACATAAGCACTTCGCTTCGGTCTTTGCGCGCGGCAAAAAGAGCCGCTTCGTTTACAAGATTCGCGATATCCGCTCCGCTCATTCCGGGCGTGGCTCTTGCGATGCGCGTAAGATCGATTTCCTTATTCAGAGGAATTTTTGCGGAGTGGATTTGAAGGATCGCCTCACGTTCCTTTATATCAGGCATCGCTATTACTACCTGGCGATCGAAGCGGCCGGGTCTAAGGAGAGCCGGATCAAGCACGTCGGGGCGGTTTGTCGCGGCAAGTATTATTACGCCGTCCTTTGAATCAAATCCGTCCATTTCAACTAACAGCTGGTTTAATGTCTGCTCGCGTTCATCATGACCGCCGCCGTAACCGGCTCCGCGCGTGCGCCCGACAGCGTCAAGCTCATCGATAAAAATAATACACGGTGCGTTTTTTCTGCCCTGTTCAAAAAGATCCCTTACACGGCTTGCTCCAACACCTACAAACATTTCAACAAAGTCACTGCCGGACATATGAAAGAATGCGACGCCCGCCTCGCCCGCAACGGAACGAGCCATCAGTGTTTTTCCTGTTCCGGGCATACCTACCAAAAGCACTCCTTTTGGAATGCGGGCTCCCATCTTGGTAAATTTCTGCGGAGTTTTTAGGAATTCAACTACTTCTTCAAGCTCAAACTTGGCGTCCTTTTGTCCGGCTACATCCGCAAAACTTACTTTCTTTCCTTCGTCATGATAGCGCTTTGCCCTGCTCTTTCCAAAGGAAAAATTCCTCATACCGGCNCCCTGCATATTCCTCAGCATTAAAAAGATGATCGCGATGAAAAATAGCCAGGGAAGCATATCCCTTAAAATCCGCCAGATCGTAAGTCTCTCAGGCGAAGAGGCGATCAACACGCCGCTTTCCTGGAGCCTGGAGATATAACCTGAATCCGCCTGAAAAGGAAGATGCGTCCTGAATTGTGACGGACCGTTTTGCGAGGAGCCTTTCAGATAAATATCAATTGTATCATTGGAATTTATTACAACGGAGTTAACCTGATTCTGTTCTACAAAGCGCATAAACTCAGAATATGTTATATTTGGCACAGGAGCGCTGTCCGGGCGAAAAAAATACAACGCGAAAATCCCGAGCATTATAAATGAGAAAATAAGCATGAAACCATTGGGGCCTTTGGGCTGATTTGGTCCGCCTGGTCCTCTTCCCTGCGGATTATCGTTAGGATTAATCATACAATAATTATATGCCAAATTTATGGCAGATTCTAGCCTTTAATTAAACGCGAAATACCGCTTTCAAAGCATTCCTTTCCGGCTTTTAGTAAAAAAATTTTACCGTTTTCCCGTTTTATTTTTACAAAACCCAAGTCAGCGGCATTGGAGTTTCCTTCGCAGAATTGCCTTACAGCTTTGCGTTTTATCGACTTAGCAGGAGAAAGATGTTCACAGGGAGGCATAAAACTTTCGGTTTTTAAGGCGCAAAGAACACGGATAGAGCTTAGTATATCTATGCCGTAAAATACGGCTTCTTCCCTTAATATTAAAGGCTGAATGAAGAAATTTTTCTCGTCAGTGTGTATCTCCTTTTTCTTCCCCTGTTCCTTAGTGCCTTCGTGTGAAGTCTTAACTGCTTCCCATTTAATATGCTCTTTTGCTTCTTTTAACAAAAATTCCGCTGTCAAGGATTGCGTCTTTGCAAGCGCATCAACGCCGGTCTTCCATGACGGAAACGAATCGTTTAACAGGGGTATCAACTGATGCCTGATTTTGTTTCGCAGGTATCGCGTATCGGCGTTTGTGGAATCTTCACGCCATGTTATCTGCCTGGCTTTTAGGTAATTGATTACATCTGCTCTTGTCATTTCCAGTATCGGTCGCACAAGATTGCCTTTTCTTCGCGGCATTGCCGCAAGTCCGCCAGAGCCTGCGCCTCTTAGAACACGCATTAAAACAGTTTCCAGTAAATCATCTTTTGTGTGCGCAAGAAGAATCAAAGTATTATCGCCAAGCGTTTTTGCTTCTTTGCGTAACGCCCTGTGGCGGTAAAAACGGGCGGCGGCTTCAATACCAATTCCTTTGCGCTTTGCAAGAGAGACGGCTTTGCCGGGTGCGATATGTTTAACCTTGCATTCAATTCCATTTTTTTCGCAAAAGGCTTCTACAAAATCAGCGTCTGCGCAGCTTTCATCAGCCGGGCGAATGCCATGTTCTACATGAAGGCAAAGAAGCCTTTTTTTGACAACATCTTTTTTTACAGCGCAAAGAGCGGCGAGAAGAGCCATAGAATCAGCGCCGCCAGAAACAGCGATCAAAAGAGGCGTATCCTTTGCGCATGAGTCAAGAAATGAGGAGACATTTTTTTCGAATTGATGTGAAAAATCCGGAACGGGAGGTATGTCCATGGAAACAAGGGAGCCGGGAATTCGAAGAGATTTTTTATTTCTCATTCAGAATTCCTGATTCCCCGTTAATAATTATTTCTTGTCTGCTGGAGCGGCTTTCTTGTCGGCTGCAGGTGCGGCTCCGGGCGCAGCAGGAGCAGCTCCGGCAGCAGGAGCGGCGGCAGCCGCAGCGTCAGCGGCGGCAGGAGCTTCAGCTTCAGCTTTGGCAAATTTAACAAGAGCGACAGTCTGATCCGGGTTGGAAAGAAGGCGCACACCCTGAGCGAGAGGAATATCCCGCACATGCATTGTCTGATTTGTTTTAAGACCGGAAATATCGATTTCGATCCTCTCGGGAAGATCTTTGGGCAGACATTCAATTTCGATTTCATGCATTGGAGTTTCAAGCATGCCGCCTTCTCTTACGCCGACAGGATTTCCATTGAAAATAAGAGATACTTTCGCGCGTAAAGCAACGCCGCTTTCAACCTCATAAAAGTCGATATGGAGGATGTTTCCGTCCATTATATTTCTTTGGGTAGCTTTTACAAAAGCCTCGTAAGATTTATCTCCTACTTCGACCTTGACAATCGTACTTTCGGATATGCCTTTTGTACCCTTTACAAATTCAGTAGAGTCCAGATCGATAGAAACAGATTTGCCTGATCTTCCGTAAATTACAGCCGGAATTCTACCGCTGCTTCTAATCCTGCGGGATTCTGATGAACCGTATTTCTGACGGCTTTTTGCCTGTAAAACAACCTTACCCATACATTTACCTCAACAAAATAATTTTTGGGATTAACCCTTGTTTTTTCGTATTTATCGTAATATTCCCCAGGGAGGACTTGAACCCCCACAAGGAGATCCAAATTCTCCTGTGCTACCGTTACACTACCGGGGAGTGTGTGACAGCAGACGGCTTACCGCTTGCCGGCATCCAATATCTCGCCTTTTGAGGGTACCATAAATCCATATTTTTAATCAAGTGGGGAAGGGGGAATATAAAACGAGAAATGCAGAATGTGCAATGAAGAGGCTCTCCATCACACATTCGTCATTTCTAATCAGTCTTTAGTCCTGATCGTCTGCGGATGCTTCAGTAACATCACCTGATTCGTATTTATCAAGAATACGTTTCTGCAGCTCTGCTCTGAATTCAGGGTGAATCGGATGAGCTACATCCTTATATTCCCCTGCTCTGGTTTTCCTGCTTGGCATGGCAATGAACACTCCGGTTTTACCCTCTATGATCTTTATATTGTGAACAACAAAGCAATCGTCAAACGTCACCGTTACATAGGCTTTCGGTTTGCCACCACCAGTCACCTTACGGACCCTGATATCAGTAATTTCCATGGCGTCTCTCCTCTCCTTTGAGTCCTGTTGATAAAAGCTTAACTAGTCCCATCAGGATACTAATTTATGTTAAGCCCGATTTAAGGTACATTGTAATATTGATCCGCCACGAAAGCAAGCAAAATAATTAATTTTTAATTGATGTTTTTTCGTACTCTCTGATTATTTATCAGAAACAATTAAACCTTCCTATCTTATGGAGAGCAAAAACGGCGCATTTTCCTCACATTTTGAATTTATTAAGAAAATCACGGCTGTTACAAAACTAACCGAGTTTTGCAACAAGCTCAATCACAGCTGATATTTTATTTACACACTTAAACAAGAACACGCAAACTCCCATTTCTTCTGTAAAACATCCGCGGCAATTTTTCCTTTCTCCTGATCTTCAAAAATCCCGAAACACGTAGACCCGGCTCCGGAAAGATTGGCGTACACAGCGCCCAGCTCCCGAAGCGATGAAATTATTTCGTTGTAAATATTTCTTTGTTCCTTTGGGAATACATCCAAAAAATCATTGCTGAATAAAGGATTGGGAATGAGGAGTGAAGAATTTTTTATATAGTTATTTTTAGTTCCTGGTTTCTCACTTCTGGTTCCTGATTTTCTATGTTCATCCAGTAACTTAAAAGCTGTTTTGGTATCGCTTGGAAATCCCGGGTTTACAAGAACAAGAAACATCTTTACAGCTTCAATTGGCTCTATATTTTCGCCTCTGCCGGTTACCCAGGCAGCGGGGGTTTCATGGATAAAGAAGGGGACATCGCTTCCCAAAGAAGCCCCCGCTTCCAAAAGCTCAAATTTTTTTAAGGGAGAGCCTGCGATTTTATTCATCGCTAGGAGCGCAGATGCGGCATTTGAGGAGCCGCCGCCAAGCCCCCCGCCAAGAGGGATGCGTTTATCCACCCTGATATTCAAGCCATTGGAAAAG
>JGI24695J34938_10001930_pt1 | contig 16707 bp, 14 predicted proteins | sample TergutCo191P3_FD_34938 | JGI IMG/M metagenome (IMG submission 34938)
GTTCGTGGTAAAACTCTTATTGTCAATTCATTATAAAAATTTTAAATCTTTGCTATAATCCTTCCATGAAAGAAACAATTATAATTCTTGGCGCAGGCGTCATGCAGGGGCCTGCAATCAACATAGCAAAAGAGCTTGGGTTTTACACAATCGCGCTAGACGCAAGCTCGTCCGCTCCCTGTGTAGCTCTCGCGGACAGGTTTGAGCAGATCGACCTAAAAGATAAAGAAGGCATCGAAACATTTGCGCGCTCTATTCAAGGGCAAACAAGCCGCCTTGGAATAATGACAGCGGGAACGGATTTTTCCGCAAGCGTGGCATGGACAGCGGAAAAACTGGGTCTTCCCGGCATTCCATACGAAGCGGCTCTAAACGCTTCAGACAAATCGCGTATGCGCGAATGTTTCAAAAAAGCAAATCTTCCCTCGCCTGATTTTATTACAATTACCGCAGAATATCTCTCCACTCCCTGTTCCATGCTCCCTGTTCCCTTCCCTGCAGTAATAAAACCTGTAGACAATATGGGAAGCCGAGGATGCCGCCGTGTCGATAATATCGACGAATTTCCCGAGGCGGCAAAAACTGCAATCGGGTTTTCACGCTCGGGACGCGCAATCGTAGAAAATTTCATGGACGGCCCTGAGTTTTCGGTTGACGCTATTGTTTACAAGGGAGAAATAACTATCTGCGGTCTTGCGGATAGACACATTTTCTTCCCGCCTTATTTTATCGAAATGGGTCATACCATGCCCACAATAATCGATAACGAAAAACAAAATGCAATGCTCGATACATTCTGCGCAGGTATTCATTCGCTCGGTATTGCAGGAAAAGACAACATAGGAGCCGCAAAAGGCGATATTAAACTGACAGCGAATGGACCAATGATTGGCGAAATTGCCGCGCGGCTCTCAGGCGGATACATGTCAGGGTGGACGTACCCGTATTCATCAGGAGCGCTCCCTGTAAAAGGCGCAATTCTCGCCGCGATGGGACGTAAACCTGAAGGACTTGTTCCTGTAAAAAACTGGACATGCGCGGAGAGGGCTTTTATTTCGATACCGGGAACCGTAAAGGAAATAATTAAAAAGAATGAAGATAAAAATTATATCAACGATATTTTTATGCGCATTAAAGAAGGCGATAAGGTATCTTTCCCCGAGAACAATGTTTCCAAATGTGGGAATATTATCGCTTCGGCTCCTGACAGAGAAACCGCGATAAAAGCGGCACAAGACGCAGCCAAAAGCATCCTTATAACACTCGATCCTACGGACTTGGAAACCGGAAAATTTCTCGCCAAAACGCAAAGTATGCCAGGCAAAGAAGAAAGAGCAGAAGAATTCCCTCCTGACGCTTTCCAGTTAACAGATGAATTATGGGAAGCTTTATCGCAGCTTCCGGAAGATAATTTAGGAAATTTTACCACGAACCACACAAACGGTACGAACTTGCAGTTTAATATCAAAGCTCAGGTTCGTGATGGTTCGTGTGGTTCGTGGTTAATAACTCCCTTCCCTGCCTTTGAAAATTCAGGTCTTCGGGATTACATGGGTAGAACTGTCAAGGAATCCCTGGAAGCCGTACGTTTTCTCTGTGCCTCTGCGGCTCCGTGTGAAACTCTTAGTGATCCCTGCGAAAATGCCGAAAATAGTATAAGACTGGGAAAATCTTTCTGGAAAGCCCTTATCCGGGGTTCATATCAGGGAGCGGTCTATTACATCGACAATCTGGGAGAAAAAATTGAAAAAGAGGAACGCCGCCGGCTCAAATAGAATTTTTATTCTCTGTCTTTTTATGGCGTACTCCTCATTCCTCATTCCTAATTCTTCGTTTTCCCTCTCTCTCGATGAAACAATTACTTCCCTTTCAGCGATATCCCAATCCCAGCCTGTACAATTCCGCTGGGACCCTTTATTCAGGGACGGCGTTTTTAACATAGGCGATCATTATGGCGCTTTTTCCGTTGCCTCCCGCGAGGGCGTAAACGGGTTTCTTGTTTTAAACAACCGTGAGCTGTTTAATGTCACTCTCCCCTACAACGATAACGGAAGGATTGTTTTCCCGGAAAGTTTTGTAGCCACATTAAACAGCGCGTTTACCCGCCTTCATGAAAATGACATGTCACGTTTCAGAGTCGCAGCTATTATTATAGATCCGGGTCACGGCGGAAGAGATCCGGGAGCTATAGGCAATGTTTCAGTTAACGGAAAAAATACGCAAGTCAGGGAAAAAGACATCGTTCTTAAAGTGGGACTTGCTTTAAGAAACAGGCTCATGCAGACATACCCCGATAAACGCATTTTAATGACAAGAGATTCAGATATACACCGCACGCTAGATTACCGTTCAGATATGGCTAACGCCGTCACTGTAAGGGATAATGAATCCATCATCTTTATATCGATACATGCAAACGCAGCCCTTAACACAAGCGCCCGGGGTTATGAAGTATGGCATATAACATCCGGAGGACAGCCAAGATCATTATTGGATACTTCCCGCAGTAATTATTCATCTGACATAAACGCCATATTAAACGCGATGTTAAACCAGGAATTTACCTCGGAAAGTATGCTTTTGGCAGATATGATTCTTGAAGGTTTTCAGGGTGTATTCGGCAACTCGCTTGTTTCCAGGGGAAGAAAAGCAAACGACTGGTTTGTGGTAAGAAACAGCCGTATGCCGGCAGTCCTTGTCGAGCTTGGATTTGTTTCCAACAGGCAGGACGCGCTTCTTATGACCAGCGAAGACGGCTTGCAAAAACTTACTCAATCACTGTATAATGGGATCATAAATTTTATTGGTATATTTGAACGATAATGAACGCTTTGATAAATTCGATTTTTAGACCTGTTGCGGAATTCCTGCAATCCCCGGTAAAACGTTCACTCTTGCTGATCGGTATTTTAATACTGATAGCTATTGTTGAATTTTTATCGTTAGGGCTTGCAAGAAGAACCTTTGTATTCTATACTATAAGTGATGGGGTTATAGTTGTAGAAGACAGGATGTTGAAACATTCCCGTACAAGGGAAGGTGATATCATCCGGTACACAGAGGAAACGCTTTTAGGGCCTGTTTCCCCTGATCTTCTCCCTCTTTTACCAAGAGGTACAAAGCTAAAATCCCTTTTATTCAGGAATGGCGTCGTTTATGCTGATTTTTCATCGGGTGCCGCCATGCCTCCAATAGAAGGCGGAAGGACGCTGGATAACTTCCGAACCTTTTATGACAGTATTTTAAGGAATTTTTCCTATGTAAAAGATGTGCGGTTTTTCATCGAAGGAACCGCGATTTACGCGGAGAACTTTCTTAGAGAGGGTTAAATACCCTGTTTTTTCCGGATTTTTAACGATTCTGGAAAAAACACAAATTTGGGAAATTTAGTGTTTTGCCGTTGACAAAACATTATAATTTTTATAAAATGTGAATAACCAAAATTTTATGAAAGAAGTGTTTTATTTAAAGGAGCTTTACATGAAAAAGTTGCTCATTCTGGTAGTAATTGCGATGCTCGCGGTTCCGCTGTTTGCTGAAGAAGGTGTTCTCATCGACTTCTCCCTGCTTACTGCGGATATTAATCTCAAGGTAAGTGAAAGTGACACCAACGACAGACCAAATCAGAATCGTCAGACGTTGATGGATTTTTCCCATTCCGCAGGCGGCAGTTTTACCCCTCAGCAGAGATCCTTCATGAGGTCTTCTCTTGCCATTCGAAACTGGGAAGTTATTTTAGCGTCCTCTTCAAGGACTGTTGACAATGTAACCCAGACCTATACCAGGGAAGCCGCTTCCAAGCAGTTCGGCACTGTTATGGGCGTTAGGGTTCGTTTCCCAATTGAACCGTTTAACTCATGGGCGTTAATTAAACCGCCATTTGATATTCCTGCATACGAAAACTCGACTGTCAACGAAAGCGGCGCTATTGAGCCGATGGATGGCAGCGATGGTATTACAAGCGTAAGAAGCCGCTTTGAATCCCAGGAAGCAGGTCAGCCGGCTTTTGGCGTAATCAAGAACGTCGGCGTTATCCGTGAAATTAAAGTACGCGTTTACGGTCTTAACTTCCCTCACGGTCTTACAACAATCCTTGTTGACGGCATGGGAAATGAATCCAGACATTTCATGGGTTATCTTCAGTTTGACGGCTGGGGAGAACTTATCTGGAGAAACCCGCAATACATGCAGGAAGTAAGAAACCGCGATCTTAGAATCGTTCCTCTTTATCCTTTCAACACACCGTTTATCAAGTTCAACGGATTTATTATCCAGCGCGATGCAGCGCATCTTGGCGGCGACTTTGTAACATACTTTAAAGATGTTTCTTTAATCTACGACCTTGCAAGACTTGATTCAACAGTTGACATCAATGACGAAGCTGTATGGAGCATCATCCAGGTACGTGAAGAAGCCCGCAAAACATGGGAAATGGAACGCTTTGGACAGAATCAGGTACTCCGCTATCTTGAACAGCAAAGAATGGCTCAGGAAGAACCATTTGATTCTCCAACACGCAGACAAGAACAGCAGGAAACCCAGTAGGATAATTTCAGCGTAAAGCTGGAATGAATCGGAATTATTAAGATTTTAGCTGTCTGAAGATCAAATGATTTTCAGACAGCTTTTTTTATAATATAAAGAATGTTGAGGTTGTTTAAAACTTAAGTTTGTTTTACCAGCCTTTTTTTTAACATAATTTATCGGATGATATGAAGAATAAATTGAAAAAAAATATGGCTTCTCCTCCTGTTCAGGAAGACCTGAAAAATGAATATGAGAATTATTCAGATATACGCCAGTTAATTGTAAATGATTTAAAAATACAGGTTGATAATGCCCTCACCTCCCTCGATTCAAACCCTGTTGTAAGCGGACGAATTAAAAACTTTACAAGTTACTTTTCAAAGTATATCCGGCTTTTAAAAGCCGGAATGCAGGAACCAAAAATCACAGACCTTATGGGTGTTCGCGTAATATGCCCTTTTATAGAAGATTTGGCAGCGGCGGAAAACCTGATTAGCATGCAGTTTAATGTTATCGAACGGGAAATAAAAGGTCATTTTACATTTAAAGAATTCGGCTATGAGTCTACTCATCTTTTAATAACTATACCTCAGCCTATAATTGATAAATACGGCTACCCTGGAACAGATATAGCGGAAATTCAGATACGCACCATTTTACAGGATGCCTGGGCTGAAGTTGAGCATGAACTTGTTTATAAAGCCGAGTTTAGCCCGTTTGACGAGCCTATGAAACGAAAGCTCGCCGCTGTTAACGCAAGCCTCTCTTTGGCTGATATTATTTTTCAGGAAATCAGAAGCTATCAGAGAAAGTTTACAAAAGAAATGGATAAAAGAAGAGGAACCTTTTTTACCAAAATCGAGGAATCCACAGACAGCCTCCTTTTCTCACAGGAACAGGCAAAATCAGCCCCGCAGGAGGAGGTATTCGATAATCCTGTCTCCATAGAAGACACTCATGCTTCGATAGATGATTTACTGGTTAACGCTCTTTCCGCTCATAACGAAAACCGCTTTAACGAAGCGATTAGTCAATATTCAAGGATCCTTGAGTTAAGACCGGACAAGATAATCTGCTCTATTATTTACAAACACCGCGGAATGGCAAATTTCGCCTGCTCTCAGTACAACGAAGCTATTAAAGATTTTTCTTCCTCTCTGGAGCTTGACTCTGGCTCCTACAAGGCAGCTTATTACCGTGGTGTTGTATATTCAGTATTAAAACAGTTTTCCCAAGCAATAGACGACTATACCCTTTCTCTTACGATAAACCCGTATCAGTCTTTTTGTCTTTTTAGAAGAGGACAGGCGTTCTATCATATCGGAGATTACCCTCAAGCTCTCGCCGACTGCGAAAATTCACTTGCTCTTGATCCAAATAATAAGTCTGCGGTTAAATTCAAAGAAATGCTTCATGAAAAATTAAGAATGTAATTGATCGAGGCAGGAATCGGACCTGCGACCCACAGCTTAGAAGGCTGTTGCTCTATCCACTGAGCTACTCGACCGTTAAAACAAAAGTCTTGCAAGCATCTAATAATAATCTATATGACAAGCTCTTGATATATGATTCTAATTTTTTTTTTTATTTTTGACAAGCCCAAAAAAATCACGGAGTCCAGGGACACAATTTGTATCTCCATGTACTCCGTGTTTTACAGATCGTTTTACATTTATTATGCGAAAAGAAGCGTAAATACCATCGCGAAGAGTGATACAGTTTCGGCAATACCAATAACCATAAGGAAGTTACCGAATCCCTTTCCAGTTTCCGCGTAAGCGTCAGCAGCGCTCGCCGCGCACATAGCCTGTGTTACAGCAACAGCGCCGATTGCAAGACCTGAGCCGATACCGAGCGCGAAAATGCTTTCCATATTGCCGCCGGCTGCGAGGCTGTCAGCCAAAGCACCCATGACGATAAAACCGTAAATAATGTTAGATAAAGCAGCGCCGGCGAATACCGCTAAAATGAACGGAGCGGGCCTATTCTGAACATAACATTTTTTCCATGAACCGATAACCGCAGGGCCTGAAACACCCATCGCGAGAGCTGAGCCAACCGCGGAGAGTCCGAAACTCGCTCCAACACCTATCTGTGCCAATAATTCTACTTCCATTAGAAACTCCTTATATTAATTATTTTTTTGCTTTAGTGCAAAAGGTTTATATAAATATCCGGACCATTCCATTTCCAAATGGTTACCGGCATATTCCAGAAGATTAAGACGAACGCCGTGTACAATAACTGAAAGAGCTGTCAAGGCGAGATTTAAGCCATGCCCGATAGCAAGTATTAAAATCATTGATACAACTTTGATAACAAACATTATGCCAAAACTGCCGAATCCGTCCCCGGGGATTGCCATCCCGTTGAATATCTGCGCGATCATGGCTCCCGCAAGACCTACAGCGAAAAGACGGATATAACTTATGATATCCGCGAAACAGCCTACTATCTTTAAGAACAGCTGGAAGAAATTGCCGAAACCTTTTCCAAGATTTACAAAGAAATTACCTCCGTTTTGTTCTGCAAAGACAAGGTTAGCGCCAATACCTGATATAATAAATATAATTGCGAATTCCGGGAACTCAAGCCCAAGAAGCATATTTAATACCAGAAAATAAAGACCAACCATCATAATTAAAGAACCCATCTGAGCCAAAGCAGAAAGTTTCGGGAGTAATTTAAGGAATCTCTTTCCTCTTGCCCAGCACAAATGAACAAGTGCCAACGTGAAACAAAGGAATTGAATATTCCAGCGCGTGATAAGTTCCGGTGTCTGCGGAATTTTTGCGTCGGAAAGAACAAATATACCCTGTAAGAAAACAGGGAATTGAATTACAGGATTAACGCTGTCAAACGGCGTAATAACAAGCGCTTGCAGAAAAAGCGGAAGGTTTGCATACGGAATTTGAAACCACGAACCGTTAATAGAACCCCAGCCCACAGTACACACTGTAAGAAGCATTAAAAGTTTAACTGCGTCAGGTACCGATCCAGTTTTTGCTTTAATACTTAATCCTGCAAGAAGCGCAACACCAAAAAGAAGAACACCGTATCCTGCGTCTCCTAGAATCATGGCGACATAGATACTGAAGAAGAATAAATACGAAGGGCTGATATCGAATTCGCGGTAACCGGGAACGGTTCCAAGGAATGAAAGCAGCGGATTTATTATTCTTACAAGTGAATTATTTTGTAATTTTGTCGGAGGCATATCATTTGGCGCAGGATCGTACGAGGCTAAAGCCCAGCCGTTTTTTGCTGCGGCGGTTTTTACCTTGTGAAGATCATCATGCGGTATGTAGCCTGTTAACCAGCATACGGAGAGCTCGTCAGAGACATCTTCAATTTTTTCCATGCCGGCAACAGCCGCTTCAAAATCAAGCTCTGATTGAATAGTTATCATTTCGTTATTTAAAGCAGCGCCTCTGTCCGCAAAATTACCTAATTTGGACTCAATCTCTTCAAGAAGAACCTGATGAGAAGAAAGTTCCTTCTTTATTTCTGTAAGTCTTTTTTCCGGAAGATTAAACGGATTAATTCCCGGTATTTTCTCGTTTAAAACAACAAGACGAGCAACCGATTTGTCGCTTTGAACTTTTATATATTCAACATTTTTATCCAAATGCGAAAAAACATCCTGCGATATTTCATAAAGATAAAAAGGAATTCCATATTTATTGATTTCTTCGATTATTGACGGGTCAAAATCTCCCCACCCTTCTATACGCGAAACTTCACGGTTTAAGGTAACGTCAATTTCTTTTAATGCTTTGCGTTCATCGCCGATTCCGGTTATTAAGTCCGGCAAATACGGCCTTCTGGCGGCTCTAACCGCGCTTAATGAAAACGGTTCTTCTTCTTCTGTGCCGAAAACATCAGTAGCGCGTCTTCCTCTATGAAGCCCTTCCGGTTTTTGCCTTCGTTCCTGAAGCGGCATACCCTGATCCGGCTGTACTTTAACTTTTTTCTTTTTAGCGGTTTTAAACTCGCTGATCAAGCCCAGCGATTCTTCTGTTTTTGCCTTGCACTTCTGGGCGAATGAATTACTATCAACAGGAGCGTGCGTATTTTCAAGATGAACTACGCCGATGTCGCGTAATTTTTTGAGGGCTTCTTCTCGTGATTTATCCTGTACCATAAGGCACAATTTTTTCATGGGAACAATCAAGGGATGTACCTCCTTATATTTCGATTCAACCGGCTGAGGTTCATATATTATCCGCCCTTTAATCCTGATTTAGCAATTTTGCCGCGGACAACAGCGGCTGTCTGCTGGTCTCCAAGGTAAACCTGAATCTTTTTGATATTACCTCTGGTTTCGGGTATTTTTACCTTTTCAAAAAGATTAACACGCTGTGTTGTTGTGCGAAGCTCTTTATCCAGCCTCTTTTTCTGCTCTTCTACAATTTCTGCTTCTAGTTTTAACATAAGCGCTTTTTTCATGTTCTCTACCGCTAAGTCGAGCCAAAGCGGCGTATTAATTAAATCATAAGAAGATATTTCAAAATCAGCGCCTTCAAAAACAGGAATCGCAACACCTGCGATATTTCCATGTCCTGTGCGAAGACTTGTGATTTTTAAGATGTCACTTGTAAAAATGCCTTTTTCTCCGAAAACGCCTATCCATGATTTAAATGTTTCATCCAGATGCTCAAGCTCGCTTTGAAGTTCTTTTAGCCTGATATCTGTTAAACGTATTTCTCCCTGTAGCTGTTGTTTTTTAAGCATCAATGTAGGAAGGTACCTTCTGTACATTTTAAGAGAATCTTTTTGCTTTTTAAGCTCATTCTTGGTGAGCCTTATTTTTGCCATCTTTAAATCCTATTCTCCTAGGAGCGTTCTTTCGGCCAGAATTTATTAATAAGTTCTGTACGAAGTCCTGTTTCTTCCGGGTTGAAACAATCCGAAAGTATTTCCCATCCCAAGTCAAGCGCTTTTTCAAGCGGAATATTTACGGATAAGTCCATCATTCTTTTTTCGAACTGGTCTCCGTACTTTAAAAGTTTTTCATCCCAGTGGGTCATGATAAAACCCATCGCCTTTTTTTCGAGAGTGTCACGGAAAGCCGAATAAAGTTTGATCATGCCGTCCATAAGGGCGCGATGGTCTTCACGGGTCTTGCCGTTTACCTGCTGTTTAAGACGTGAAAGTGAACCAAACGGCTCAATGCGTCCGTTCTTTAAGTAATACTGACCTTCTGTAATATATCCTGTGTTATCTGGAACAGGGTGAGTAACGTCGTCACCAGGCATTGTTGTAACGCCAAGAACCGTAATCGAGCCCGCTGTCTCAAAGTCAACGGCTTTTTCATAACGGCTTGCGAGCTGGCTGTAAAGATCGCCCGGATAGCCGCGGTTTGAAGGAACCTGTTCCTGAATGATCGAGATTTCTTTCATCGCGTCTGCGAAGTTTGTCATGTCGGTAAGAAGAACAAGTACGTCTTTTCCCTGGAGAGCGAACTGCTCCGCAACAGCGAGCGACATGTCAGGAATCATAAGACATTCTACTGTCGGGTCTGACGCTGTATGAATAAACATAACGGTTCTTGCGAGAGCGCCTCCGTTTTCCAGAGTATCCTTAAAGTTAAGATAGTCGTCGTATTTAAGACCCATGCCGCCAAGAACGATTACGTCAACTTCCGCCTGCATAGCGATACGGGCGAGAAGCTCATTGTACGGCTCTCCTGAAACGGAGAAAATCGGAAGTTTTTGCGATACAACCAGTGTGTTAAAAAGGTCGATCATTGGAATTCCTGTGCGGATCATGTTGCGCGGAATAATACGCTGTGAAGGATTTACGGAAGGACCGCCAATGGGAATTTTGTTTTCGTTTAATGCAGGACCCTTATCGCGGGGTTTTCCTGAACCGGAGAAAACACGTCCCATGAGGTTTTCGGAAAACGGAACCTGCATCGGGCGTCCCAAAAAGCGGACTGTATCGCCTGTGGAAATACCGCGGCCGCCCGCGAAAACCTGCAGCGAAACAGTATCGCCATGCAATCTGTTTACTTCCGCAAGGGATGTGCCAAAGACGGTATCGACCTCGGCAAGGTCTCCGTAACTAATTCCATCCGCCTTAACGGTAATAACGCTTCCGGTTATCGACTCAATTTTGCTATATACCTTATTCATACAAACCTCATCTAACTTGGTCGGCAATGCCGCTTATTTTTATCAATTACGGAAAAAGTTCCGTAATTCGTCCTAGAAAATAATTTTTTCCGCCTGCTTATCAAGTCCCTGCGACTGACTCTTTACAGCGCTTTCAATTTCCGCTTCGAGCGTATCAAAACGTTCTGTCTTCCACGCCGATCCATTGTAGTCAAGGAATTTCTGCCTTAGTTTATTAAACCATGCGCGCGCTTCGTTTTTATCTTCAAAGCTGAATTTGGAAGCGAGGATTATTAAAAGTTTTGTAAATACATATTTTTGTCTTTCCGGTTTTACGGCGGCGTCAACAGCATCAAACGAGTTTTGCTGGAAGTAAACGGAGTCAATCAAATCACCTTTTAGGAAGATGATATAGTCTTCCATGCTTGTTCCTTCCTCGCCTACAACCTTCATCATCTGCTCGACTTCGGAGCTGCGGCGCATAAAACCATGAGCGTAACCTACTTTCTCGCCGTCAATAATACCTTTGTATTTTGACCATGAATCGAGAGGATGGATCGCTGGGAACTTGCGGGCGTCTGATCTTTCACGGCTAAGACCGTGGAAGGCGCCTACAACTTTAAGCGTCGCCTGTGTTACAGGTTCTTCAAAGTTACCGCCCGCAGGACTTACAGTTCCGCCGATTGTAACAGAACCAAGAGAACCGTCACGAAGGCTTACAATACCTGCTCTTTCGTAGAAGCTCGCTATTGTTGATTCCATATATGCAGGGAATGCTTCCTCACCCGGGATTTCTTCCAGGCGGCCTGACATTTCACGCATCGCCTGCGCCCAGCGGCTTGTTGAATCCGCAAGGAGGAGAACATGTAATCCCATCTGCCTGTAATACTCAGCCAGTGTTACAGCGGTATAAACCGACGCTTCACGGGCGGCGACAGGCATTGAGGATGTATTACAAATAATGATTGTTCTTTCCATAAGGGAGCGTCCGGTTCTTTCGTCTGTAAGTTCCGGGAACTCTTTTAATGTTTCTACAACTTCACCGGCGCGCTCACCGCAGGCAGCTACAATAACGATATCAACGTCAGCGAAGCGGCTTGTAATCTGCTGCAGAACCGTTTTTCCTGCGCCGAATGGACCTGGAATACAATAGGTACCGCCGCGCGCTACAGGGAAGAATGTATCGATAAGGCGTACGCGGGTTACCATAGGATCAACTGGTTTATGCCTTTCTTCGTAGCAGTCAATTGCTCTTTTTACAGGCCATTTGAAACTTAATGTCACCTGATGATTGTTGCCTTTTTCATCTTTAAGCTCGGCGATAACATCACGTATTTTATAATCACCGGCGGGCTTTACCCAGTTTACCGTGTAGCTTCCATACATGTTGAAAGGTACCATGATGCGGTGGGTAAAGGAGCCTTCCGGAACTGTACCAAGAGTATCAGCTCTTTCAACTTTAGCTCCCTCGCTTACAGTCGGAGTAAATTTCCAGACCGAGTCTGTCGGGAGAGCGTCAAGATAAACGCCTCTCTCGAGGAAGAAACCGGCTGCCTGAGCAAGCTGCGGCAGCGGGTTTTGAAGACCGTCATAAACCTGACCCAATAAACCGGGGCCGAGTTCTACAGACAACATGTCTCCCGTAAATTCAACGGAGTCACCGATAGAGATACCTTTGGTGATCTCGAAAACCTGAAGCTGACTTATCTCGCCTCGAATACGAATAACCTCGCTCTTTAGCCGGGTATCGCCAACCTTTACAAAGCCGACCTCGTTCATGGAAACAACGCCGTCAAAGCGGACGCTTACCATGTTACCATTTACGGCTGTTACCGTTCCTTTAGTTCCTGTCATTTAAATTCTCCCCGAGAGACTTGCCCGCTTTCCACAATGGAAGCGTACAGTGATTTATATTCTGCAAACCCAATTTCCGGATCAAACGCCTGACGGCGTTCCAAAATTAGCAATTTTAAATAATATGCAAATACATTGCTTCGATCAAAATAATCATTGCCGGTAAAACCTTCTATCGCGTTCCATCTTGCTTTATCGATTATAATCTCAGCTTCAAGCGGTGAATGTTCATCAGATGCTTTTGTCGCGGTTGCGGATGCCTCCAGATGAAAAGCGGTAGGTTCCGGAATATCAATGTTATCTTTTTTTAATTTAACCATTCTCTGTCTTGCAATGTATATTCTAAGGTCACTTTCCCATTCATGCCAGCTGTCGATAAAACGGCACCCTGTCTTGCTGAATTCCTTAAATTCGAGAGAAAGAGCTTCCAAAAGAATCATATCTTTCTTAAATAATAAAGGTTTTGCAAGATCTTTAAAATCCTTTGATGACATCGGCGGCTTTTGTTCGTAAACAAGATGAGGAAGCTGTGCCATTAGGTAATAGTATGCCACCTGTTAATTTCCTTTTGACGCTACTTTTAATAGATCAGCCAATTTAGGATTCAAATAAGTTGAAAGGAGATCCGCAACAGCTTCTGATGAAAAATCATAATACGCAGAGCCGTCTCTGTTGGAAATCCTAAAACCGGAAGGCAGCTTCCTTGAGGACTTTAACTCAATGCCTTTTGAAAGTTCGCTTGCAAGTTTTTCTTTAAAGAACCCCTGAAGCCTTCCAAGCTCGTTCTCCGGTAAAATAACCGAAAGGTCATCGGTCTCTTTTCCAGCCCATGACTTGATTAAATCAGGAAGAGCGGCTTTAAGCACATCGTCGTTATAGCTGGAGTTAACGCTGTCACTGACAATTCTATTTAATAAAGCCTGAACCTCATCTTTAAATGCCAAAACAAGATTCCGTGAAGCCTGTTCCAGTGCTGCAATTCCGGCTTTTTCGCTTCGCTGCGCGTCTTCTCTGCCGCGGGTAATAAGAGCGTCCGCTTCTTTTTTGGCGGCTTCAAGGATTCTGCGTCCTTCTGCTTCAGCCTCGGCTTTAATGCGGTTGGCTTCATCCGTAGCGGCTTTAATTCCGTCCTTTTTTATTTTATCAATTAGTTCCTGAACTTGAATTTCCATTGTCACTCCCTTTTTAACAAATTATATCTTAATTAAATTATATCGTCAATGGACGATTTATAATTTTTACTGTGTACATAGATGCATTAATTGTACAAAATAATTAATTTTTTTGAAAGTAGCTACCATCCTTTGCGGTAAAGGATCTTTGGACACTAAATTTACTTCCCTCCAGTTTATGAGTAATTCAGGATGTTTTTTCTGCACATCTTCGACAAGGTTTTTTAAATTCTTGCCGATTACAATTAAAGCCTGCGCTGCGCTGTTAATAATTTCCACAGCCTGACCGTTCACTTTTCCGAGAATGCTGTTAATGTAGCGCGCCTGGGTCGGGTCGCGATCAACCCTGATAATGGCGGCTCTTAGACGAGAGCCGTCCGCGCCGTCTTCTGACATCACTACATCAAGATCGATTATAGACTGCGGGACTTCGAGCAGCTCATGAAAAGCCTCGCTCATCTCTCTTGAAGAGGCGCTGTTTGTCCACTGACCGCGGATTATAAGAATATCACAGAGTTCTTTTATATCTTTAAGGACATAATCGTCCATAAAAGCCTTTAGGTAGTTTAAGCCTTCTGCATAAACAAAATGATCAACATTTTTCCTGCGATACGGCTCGCTAAGCTGTACATTGTAGTTTTCAAGTCTTATCAGGTCTGCAGATTCGAAGATTTCTTTGGTTAAAGCGTTAATCTGGCTGTTTTTCTTGGCGTTGTTGATCTTTGCAATATAGCTGAGAGCGTCATTTCGCTTGGAGTCAAGCCACATTTCCCCGACTGTTTCACGAAAAACCATGTGTTTAAACTGCCAAACCGGGTTTCTTAAGGTGTATTGGACAATTAATTCCAGGATTTTTGACGTATGTATCTCTCTTAACGTTTTTATCATTGCGTTAAACTGATCCGGATTAACCAGCTCTGTCCCTTCTATCATTTTTAGGATGTTTAAAAGACCATTCCAGTCTTCTTCGGGCTTTAAAGCCATGGTTGCCGATAAAAAATCGCCGATTTGGTCGATAATAAGTATCGTTTTTATTGCCGGGAACTTTGGTTCTACAAGAAAAGCGCCGTCAGCGAAATGAGGGTCGAATTTTTTGAAAAAACCGGGGAAATTATATTGAACAAACTGATTTAAAGCCGACGTTAGACCGTATCTATGGTTAATATTCGCAATTCGATCATTATCAAGCTGGCTGGTAAGAAGGTTTATGTCGGCTTGAATTTCAGTAATAAGCTGCTCTCCGGGCATTGTTTTGGCTTTTTCATCCAATGCGGCTACATCAAGACGTTTTATGGTTTCCTGGATGGGCGGATCAATACACGTTTCAACGGTTAAGTGCCGTAAAACTGCCATCTTTTTTTCATCTTTCATGAAAATTTTGAGAGGATATATCGTTTTATACACAGAAAACAAGAAAGACGAGAAAGATGGATCAGCCTCTTCGCTTCGTACGCGGAAGAATTTTGCATATTTACTTTGACTTAATTCCTTGGCTATTGCCTTTAGCATGTTCTGCTTGTCATCGCTTATTCCTTCGCCGGAAAAGAAAGAAAATACTTTGTCCATCAGGTCTTCTGCCATATTATGCTCCTGCTTAATAATATTAATATAATTGAGAATAATGCGCAAGTATGAAAATGGGAAATTTAAGTTCTGCTATTCATTTCTATGCTGTTTTTTCAATGCTAAAATTCGTCATTTTTGCTATTTATTTTCTGAATAAGTAAAACAGGCAGGGACGACGGTCTTTTGCTCCTGCCTGTAACCAATAACGCAAACTTAAATAAAACCAAACTTTATATCATTTACAATTTTATCCAAAACACTATTTCGATCTTTGGAAACATCATAAATAACAGGATTGTATTTTTGAAATATATCATAGAAATTTCGACTGTATTCTATGCTGCCAATTACATGGCTTCTTAACTGGTCATCGTTAAGATTGTATGTCCAGTCACTCTCGACATCGTGTTTCCTAATGTCGTTAAATAAATCATCAGGCGAAATGCCGGGATATATCAAGCCAATAATCAAGCAATTATCCTTCCATTCATCATACATATCCAGAATAGGCAGCATTTTTTCAAAGTCAAAATGACTGCCGCTTCCCTCAAGCACACAATTAGTTCCATTGCGGCAGCATGAACGATAAGTTAATCCGCCGATAAAATGCGCTAAAAACGGTGCTAAATTGGCAGCAGTCGTTTCAATGTTATTGGGCTGACCGATTTTTTCCTGCGGCATAGACCTCTCGAACGCGGTAATAATATCGTCAGTGCCAATAACACTATAGCATAATTCTTCGTTTAACATTTTAGCCAGTGTTGTCTTACCTGCCCTTCCTGTTCCGAGTATTAAAATATTTTTTTTCATTTTGATTTTCTCCTTTAGATTTTTTTTGCAGTTATAACAATTAACGCGAAATTATATGTATCATACCCTTCTCGTTCTCCCCATGCGTATAGTCCTTTATCAGATGATTTTGGATCATCAAAATTATAACAAGCGGTTATTTCAACAAGACCTGCTCTCATTATATGTTTACGCCACCATTCTCTGCTGTGATAAGCAACTGAACTTTCATCTTTTGTCCAGAGAGTCCATTTATCTTCGTTAATAAGACCGTCAATAACAAATCCAAACTGTCCCCCTGTTTTAACCAACTTACTATATGTTTGTGGGAAGTATGTATCGGATGTTCCAAAATAATGGTAAGCGTTTAGCGATACTGCCGCGTCAAAAAATCCTTGTGCATACGGAAGAGAGTTGGCATCTGCATGGATTGGGAAAACCAGATCGGATACACCTGCTTCCTTAAAGCGTTGCAAGTTTTCCTCAGCAGAAATCCATAAATCTGTTGCAAAAACTGTTACACCATATTCCTTTGCAAGAAATACAGACGAGCAGCCTTTTCCGCAGCCCATATCCAAAACCTTCATGCCGGGGCGCAAATCCATGTTTGCACATAATTCTTCGGCAAGATATAAAGGATTAGGTCCCATCCAGTTATCTTTTATCCAATTGTAATCGTACTT
>JGI24695J34938_10001931_pt1 | contig 16706 bp, 14 predicted proteins | sample TergutCo191P3_FD_34938 | JGI IMG/M metagenome (IMG submission 34938)
CCCTATGGGTTTTGACGCTTACGGTCTTCCCGCCGAAAATTATGCGATACAAACAGGCACGCATCCCGCCGTGACTACCGCCGCGAACATAGCGCGCTTTCGCGATCAGATAAAGGCGCTCGGTTTTTCGTACGATTGGGACAGAGAGGTTGATACCTCCGCCGTTGACTATTACCGCTGGACACAGTGGATATTTCTAAAGCTTTTCGAAAAAGGACTTGCTTACGAAGCGGAAAGCCCGATCAACTGGTGCCCATCATGCAAAACAGGTCTTGCCAACGAAGAAGTCAAAGACGGTTTGTGCGAACGCTGCGGCGAAAAAACCACGCGTAAACGAATCCGCCAGTGGATACTTAAAATAACAGCTTACGCCGAACGCCTCCTTTCCGATCTCGATGGTCTCGACTGGCCCGAACCTGTAAAATTGATGCAGCGCAATTGGATCGGAAAAAGCGAAGGCGCCAACGTGGTATTCAAAGTTGATAATCACAATGATATGTCAAATCAAGATTCGCTGGAGATTTATACTACACGGTCTGATACTCTTTTCGGCGCGACTTACATGGTGCTGTCGCCTGAACATCCGTTAGTTGAAAAAATCACAACGCCTGAACAAAAGAATGCAGTCACCTCATATATCGAAGCCGCTGCCCGAAAAAGCGATCTTGAACGCACAGACCTTGCGAAAGAAAAAACCGGCGTCTTCAGCGGCGCGTACGCGATCAACCCTGTCAACGATCAAAAGATACCGATATGGATCGCCGACTACGTTTTAATTTCTTACGGCACCGGAGCGATCATGGCAGTTCCCGCTCATGACGAAAGAGACTGGGAGTTTGCAAAAACTTTTGGACTGCCGATCGTTTTAGTAGTAGCTTCAGAAAAACCTGAGGAAGGAAAAAATTATTCCGGAGAACCTGCGGAATGTACGGCAGCGGACGGCTTTTCCGTAAACTCCGGCTTCATCACAGGGCTGCCGACGGCGGAGGCGAAAAAGCAAATTACCGATTGGCTGGAAAAAAAGGGGCTTGGAAAAAAAGCGATTAACTACAAGCTGCGCGACTGGATTTTTTCGCGTCAGCGTTATTGGGGCGAGCCGATTCCTATTGTGCATTGCGGTTCTTGCGGCATCGTTCCTTTATCCGAAAATGATCTGCCGTTAAGGCTGCCCGACGTAAAGTCCTACGCGCCGACCGGAACAGGTGAATCTCCGCTTGCCGGAATTGACGAATGGGTCAGCACTGTCTGCCCGAAGTGCGGCGGCAAAGCGAAACGCGAAACAAACACCATGCCGCAATGGGCGGGTTCCTGCTGGTATTATATCCGCTACCTCGATCCTAAAAATACAAAAGTTTTCGCCGCAAAGGAAAAAATCGATTACTGGCTTCCTGTCGATTTATATGTCGGCGGCGTTGAACACGCTGTTCTCCATTTATTATACAGCCGCTTCTGGCACAAGGTGCTTTTTGACCTCGGTCTTGTAAATACAACCGAACCATTCCAGCGGCTCGTTAACCAGGGCATGATACTCGGCGAAGACAACCAAAAAATGAGCAAGAGCCGCGGTAATGTTATCAACCCCGACGATATTATCAAAGAATACGGCGCCGATTCGCTCCGCCTGTACGAAATGTTCATGGGTCCTCTCGAAGTAAGCAAACCCTGGAAAATGGCAGGCGTTACCGGCGTATCAAGATTTTTAGAAAGATTATGGATGATCGGAAACAGGGAATGGAATAATACTCCCCACTCCCCACTCCCCATTCCCCACTCCCTCCTAAAATTAATGCACAAAACAATCAAGAAGGTGACCGACGATACGGCTTCACTCAATTTTAATACCGCTATCAGCGCGATGATGGTTTACTCTGCCGAGCTTGCAAAGCTTGCAAGCGAACATGGTTCGCACATTCCCCGCGAAATTTGGGAGCCGCTTGTGATAATGGCTGGCGCTTACGCTCCTCATCTTGGCGAAGAACTTTGGGAAAAGCTGGGATACAAGGAATCTGTCTCAAAAAGTAAGTGGCCGGTTTACGATGAAGCGATGACTCATGACGATGAAGCGACTGTCGTTGTTCAGGTTAACGGCAAAGTCCGCGATAAGTTTACCGCTCCGGCAGGGACTTCAAATGAAGAGCTTGAAAAAACCGCTCTTTCCCTGCCCGATGTTCAAAAGTGGGTCGAAGGTAAGACTGCGGCAAAGGTGATAATCGTGCCGGATAAACTTGTAAATATTGTTGTTAAGTTGTAGAATACTTTTGGCAGTTCGTTGAGCTGCCGGGATATTCAAAAATACGTTGTGTTTTTGAATATTTTTAAAAAATTTTCATTTGAGAGGTAGTTTATGAAGAGTGGAATAGGCAGCACTATTTTAAAGATCGGTGTTATTGTGTATTTGGCTGTAATCGGTATTTTCGGATTTATGGGTCAAGGTCAAATCTATGATATTTTTAGAGGCCTTATGTCAGGTACTTTACTGAATATTTGCGTTATTGTATTCAGTATTTTTGCGATTTTGGCGGCGGCTGGAACTTTACTGGAAATGTTCGGTAAAAAGTTTAAGTTATTAAATACTTTGCTTTTTATTGTAGCAATCGTTTGGGCTGTATACATATTAATTAGCATTATTCTTTGGATCGCCGGCGGGTTCGCAAATCCATTGACTTATCTACTGGCTTTGGCGTCAACAACAATCGTTTGCGCAACTCTGTTAATCGAAAGCGAAAAATTCAACTGATCGTAAAATAAAAAGCTTTTTTTAAAAAAGAGCCGCGAAGTCTTAGATTTCGCGGTTTTTTTATAATTGAGCCTCTTACATTTAAAAAATAAAACTGTATAATGCTCCCATGAGCAAAGAATTTACAACCGCTAAGCTCGATTCTTTTTTCAGAGATGTTCTCGATTTTAATAGATTTTCCGGCGAAGCTTCTCTTAACGGAATTCAAGTTGATAATGACGGTTCTCCTGTGCGGAAAATCGCCTTCGGCGTTGACGCCGCGATGGAAACTTTTGAACAAGCGGCTAACGCCGGAGCGGGAATGCTCTTTGTTCATCACGGAATTTTTTGGGGTACCCCTTCCAGGGTCGCGGGGAATCTGAGGCGGAGAATTAAATTTTTAATCGAGCATAATATCTGCCTGTACGCGGTTCATTTGCCTTTGGATCAGCATCTTGAATTCGGAAACAATGCCGTTATCGCGCGGCTTCTTGGACTGGAAAATCTTGAACTTTTCGGCTTGTATCACGGGGTAAAAATCGGTTACAAAGGAACTTTTCCAAAACCGCTAACGGTTGACGAAGCCGTTAAAAAAATCAGCTTTATGAACAGACCTCCCGCCGGAGTTTTCCCGTTCGGCAAAAAAAAATGTTTAACCGCGGGTATTGTTTCGGGCGGTTCTTCAAAAAACGCGGCGGATGCTGCCGAAGAAGGGATAGATTTATTTATTACAGGCGAAAGTTCCCACAGTATTTATCATGAATGCCTGGAAGCGAAGCTTAACGTAATCGCGGGCGGTCATTACAGCACGGAAACTTGGGGCGTTCAGGCTATTATGCGCCATTGCAGCGCCGAACTCGGCATAGAAACCGAATTTATAGATATCCCCACGGGGTTATAACACGGAGATAAAATGAAACAAAGCATTAAAGAAAGATTGCTGCCGCTGTCTTTGACGGCGTTTATTATTACTATCGATCAAATTACAAAAGCGATTATCGCGAATAATTATCCGATAAGCAGGTTTAATGTAATTACTCAGGTTTTCGGAAACGATCTTTTGCAGATTATACATGTGCGCAATCCGGCAATCGCGTTCAGCATAGGAAATGATTTTCCGGAATTTATCAAACCTTTTCTTTTTATTGTTGTTCCTATTTTGGTTTTGGGTTTTTTAATTTTTTATTACTTTAAAACAAATGAATTTTCCAATCTGCAGCGCTGGGCTGCGGCAGGCATCATCGGCGGCGGGCTTGGAAATATAATCGATCGTATTTTCCGCTCCGAAGGCGTCGTAGATTTTATCGATGTAAAATTTTTCGGAATCTTCGGATGGGATCGCTGGCCGACTTTTAACATTGCCGACTCGTCTGTTGTGGTCTGTTGTATTCTTTTAATAATAACAATGTTTATTCCAGTGCGGAAAACGGTAACAGCGAATGAATAAAAAAGTTAATACATTATTGTTTATTCTCGGGGGAACGCTGTTCAATGTAATTATCGCCGTCGCCGCAATTATTTTGCTGTATATACTTTTCACCGTAATATGCAACAGGATTTTTCCGGGTGTCAGCCAGGAATGGTGTTTTCCCGCAAGTTTTATCGCCGGAATTGTTTTATCGTTTTTCGCCTGCAGGGTAATGTTAAAATTCGTCACAAAAAAAGTAGACCTCGAAAAATACCTCGATCCGTTATTTGTCAGAACCAATATTAAAAGAAACCGATCTGAATAATTTTACAAAATCTCCGGGGCTTATATCGACAGAACCGAGATCGGTTTTATAATCCAGAGGCATCCCCATATCAAAAAATAAATATCCATGTTCCTGTAAATAGCGAGTTGTAAGAATTATCTGCACAGTGCCCGCGTTATCTTCTTCGTAAAAACCCGAATAGCTTGTGTAAACTTTCCCGCAGACAACGCCGAATTCCCCCGCCGCCAATTTCCCGTTACGGTACACAGCAAAAGAAGTAGGATACACATTTTTAAAAAGAATCAATGAATCATCTTTCTTAATTTCTTGTTCTTTACTCCCTATTCCCCACTCCCCACTCCCCATTCCCAATTCCCTATTCCCCACTCCTCTTTTGATTTTTTTTAAGCTTTCCACAAGCGGAGGAGTAAGCCAGTCGGCGCCGTGTTTTTCGACACATCGATCTAAAATATATTCAAATTCGACGTCGGTTTTTAACTCGTATTGTCCAAGGCGGCGTTTTATCGATTTTTTAATATGCAGATTTTCGAAAAATAAAGCGGAACGAACAAGATGAAGTTTCGGCAGTAATACATAAAATGGTTTATTTATTTCTTCCGATAAATTCACGGACATTACCAGAAAACCCGCTTCCATCAATTTGACGATAAAACCGGGATCGAAGCTTTCCGCGATGCAGTAATCCATGTCATAATTTGTTTCCAGCATTGCGTCAACAATCGCGTTGCAATCATCTTCGGGTGATATATAAATGTAACCAAAAAAAGTATATTTTAATACCAAGTTTATTACCTCGCAGTCAGCGCCCTATTGACCATTTTCTCTCTTTATTCTAAACTAAAATTCCTGTTTTGTTTAAAATGAAATTTAGTTTGACGGTGAATTTTTTGACGGCAAACTGTATATATTAGGAGATGATACCATGAAACGTACTTATCAGCCCAGCAAAGTGAAGAGGAACCGCAAATTCGGGTTCCGCGCCCGCATGAAAACAAGGGGCGGCAGGCTTGTTTTGAGCCGGCGCAGAGCTAAAGGCAGGGCTAAGCTTTCAGTTTCTAACGAGAAAAAGCCTTATTAGCGAAGAAATTAATTCTTTTCGTTTTGTGCGGGAAGAACATTTAAAGGGAAGGAAAGAAATCAAGGAGGTTTTTGGCAAGGGTAAACGATACGGCTGTCAAGGAGCCGCTAAATTATTTGTTTTAAAAAATAATTTAACGTATAACCGTATATGTTTTACCTTCGCCAAAACAAAGAATAAATCTTGGAATGCTGTTGCCAGAAATCGCGCAAAACGCGTTAACCGGGAAGCTTTCAGATTAACCAAAGCCCGTTTTTCCGGCGGACATGATTTAATTCTTTTAAGTTATCCTGATTACTTTTTAGAAAACGGCTCTCTTTCGAGAGAACAATTTGTTTCCCTTTTTACAAAAGCCGGTTTATTTAAATGAAATATATAGCGCTGGTTATTATTCGATTTTATCAATACGCAGTATCTCCGCATTTTCCGCCTGCGTGCCGGTTTTATCCGACTTGTTCAAAATACGCTTATCAGGCTGTTGACAGATTTGGTTTCTTGCGGGGTTCATGGCTTGCGCTCAGGCGAATTCTCCGCTGTCATCCGTTCAGCCGCGGCGGTTACGATCCCGTTCCGGAATTTGCTCCGGTCTTATCAAAATAAATTTTAAGGATATAAAATGGAAAGAAATACGATTTTAGCCGTTGTGCTATCCACCGCATTATTAATTATTACTTTTGCTGTTCAAGGGTATTTGGCGGCAAGAAATCAAGCTGCTGTCGCGCAGAATGCAGCGGAGTTTCCCGCGCAAAACGCAGCGGAGTCTCCCGTGCAAACGCAAAGCGCGGAAGGTGCTTCTCAAACAAGCGAAGTTTCAGTGATCGATCAGATTTTAAATAATCCGACTACGCAGCCTGTTATTACTTCGGATGTTTCTTCATATATAGAAGAGCAGATTCCTTTGCTGCCCCATATCGAAATTAAAACAGAATTGTATACAGCCTTGCTTACAAATAGGGGCGGCGATATGGTTTCGTTTAAATGGCGTGACAACAGAAAAAACGAAAATGATCCTGACGCCTTTGTAGAATTAATTCTTCCGAGCGGTGATTCCATACAAAACACGCGGGCTTTTTCCGTCGCTTTTGATGAAAATCCGATTAATCAAAATTTTCATGTAAAAACGGATACGCCCGAATACACCGTAGAATTTTACAGAGACTTTCCCGCTCCTTCCGCCTTTTACGGCTCCGATGGAAGTTTCAGGCTGACAAAACGTTATGTGTTTATTCCCAATGAATATCTGTTTCAGCTGACAATTATTTTAGAAGGCGGAACGCCGGTGCAGAATTTCAACTTCGGGAAATACCGTACGGGCAACGGCATAATGCTTTCGGATATCGGTTATTCATTGTCATTCGGTCCGCAGATAGGACCTTCATTCAGAAAACTCGACGGTCATTACGATTACCGCCAGTATTACAAATACACAAACGGCAGACGAAGAAATGTTAAAGCGAGGGAAATTATCGAAGATCTCTCGACATGGGCTTCGATTTCCGGCAAATATTTTACTTTGATTGCAAGACCTCTTCAGCACTGCCGCATGGAATTCACCGAAGACCCGGAACTCAATCTTGCTTCGGCTTCAAGGTTAAACATTATTCGTCCTTCAGCTAACATTCCAAAAATAGAAGATACATATCAATTTTATCTTGGACCTAAAACCAGCGAAGAGCTTTCCATTTATAATCACAGCGCAAGAAATTCTTTCAGTCTAAGAGATATGAATTTTAACGAAGTTGCCAACACCCGCGGCTTCTGGGGAATTTTCTCGCCGCTTGAAAAAGCTTTAAAGTGGCTGCTGCTGGGAATTCAGGGAATTGTTTCCAATTACGGCATAGCGATAATTCTGCTTACGCTGCTTATTAAATTAGTTTTCTTTCCGCTTACCAAAAAAGGTTCCGAAGCTACTTTGCGAATGCAGGCGCTCGGACCTAAAATTAAAGAGCTGCAGGAAAAATACAAAAGCAATCCGCAGAAACTTCAGGCGGAAATGGGAAACTTTTACAAACAGGAAGGATATAATCCGCTTTCGGGATGTCTTCCCATGCTGCTGCAGATTCCGATTTTTATCGCGATGTTCAGCTTGTTTAATAATCACTTTCAATTACGGGGCGCGATGTTTATTCCCGGCTGGATTCCCGATCTTTCGCTGCCCGAACATATTATAGAATTTGAAAATTTCAGAATGCCGATTTTAGGCTGGACAGCGTTACGCGCACTTCCGTTTATTTATGTCGCGTCACAATTGCTTTACGGAAAAGTTACGCAGATGCCCGGTCAGCAGTCCAATACGCAGATGAAGATGATGCTGTATATCATGCCGATCGTGTTTTTCTTCGTACTTTATGATGTGCCGTCGGGTCTGTTAATTTACTGGATTTTCTCTAATCTTCTTACGCTTGTTCAGCAGGTGATCATTAACAAATTTGTTATAGCAAAAAGAAAAGCGCAGGAACTTTCGATTGCGCAGTCGCAGCCCGAAAAACCGCCAGTAATTCCGCCTCGTTCCGGCGGCGGTAAAAAGAAAAAAAGAAATAATAATTAGATAAGGAGTATTTCCATTTACATGGAATTCCGATTAAAAATACCTGTCCATTCGGACAGGTTAAGATAAGGAGTATATATGGAGTTTGAATTTGAAGGCCGTACCGAAAAAGAAGCTATCGACAGAGCGGCAGGCGAGCTTGGTTTAGAAAAAGACGATTTTGATGTTGAGATTCTTGAGTCCCAAAAAAGCGGTTTATTCAAGAAAGGTTTAGTTCGCATCAGAGTGCATGTTCCCAATTTCGGGTCTCCCGCAAAAAAGAAACCCGTTTCCGAATCGATGGAAAGGGATCGCATCGGCGCTTCGGTTAAAAAAGGAGTTTTCAGCGAGCCTGTGCCGCAGAATGAATTTGAAGAGAAAATGATTGCGTTTACATCGGGATTAATCGAGCGCATGGGGTATCCGGGAACTGTGACGATTTTATTCCGCGAAAATAAAAAACTAGGGATAAAAATTGATTCGAGCCATTCATCAATATTGATTGGCAAAAAAGGAAAAAATCTTGACGCGCTTCAGCTTCTTTTAAATATTTACGCAGGCAGGCTTGGAAAAGATGACACCCGCGTAATTCTTGATACCGAAAATTATCGTATCCGCAGAGAAGAGTCGCTGGTTCGTCTGGCTTACAATGTCGCCGAAAAAGTGCGCGAAAGCAAAACTTCGATTCTGCTGGAACCGATGAACCCGTTTGACAGATGGCTGATTCACACCACGTTAAATGACATCGGCGATGTTGAAACCAAAAGCGAAGGAGATGGTTTATATAAACAAGTGCGTGTTTTTTACCGCGGCTTGAGATAATTTAAACTATCTCAGGATAGTTTAAATTATCTCAGGATAATTAAATTTTTCCGTGAGGATCGGTTTGAGATTAAAATTGATTTTTCTGAAATTAATATTTTTGTTTTTATCTTCGTACGCTTATTCCGTGCCGCTTGAAAACCTTGTAACTCCCTCTCAGGCGGCGCAGTTAAAATCGAGCGGCGAATTCATCATGGAAGTACAGTTAAGAAACCCTGCGCCGAAACTGCTTCCGCGGAATAATGAACTTAATCAATTTGTCGGCGCCGCGGTAAATGGTCTTAAACCAGCTATCATGGTAGAAACTCTTTATCTTTATAAAAAGCCGGAAAATTTTCATACCTCCGCTAATGCTTGGGGAAACGACTCTAAAATAAAAATTTTAAATCAGGTTTTAGCGCTTAGTTCGCTGACAGGAACGCAGTATTTTTCGGCAAGCCGCAATGCCATGCGCACATTTTATGAGTATTCCGGCGTAATTGACGGGCAGCAGACAAAAAATCCCCTGCCCGATCCTGTTTACAGGCATCTTCCCGATACTGTTTCGCTGTTTGCAAGGCAGAAAGATTTAACTTTCGGCGATAATATTTACAGTTATAATTATGTTATTTCCGGCGATGTAATTTTTTTTACTCAGGAAAATTTAACCTCGATGAATTACGGAATAGTGCCTGTAATAGGAAAAAATAATCTGCGATCGGTTCTGGCGGTTATCGACTGCGGAGATTCGATATTGATTTACACTGTCAGTATGGCAAAAGCGTTTTCTGTGCCCGGCATGGCGGACAGAATAAGTTCATCTTTCAGTAATCGGGCGGAAGCTGTTTTAAAATGGTTCACCGGCAGGCTGGATAAGGAAATTTTCTCTCAATTGTAATTTTTTAATGTATTCGATGTAAAAAAAGCTTAAAAAAATCTATTTTCTTTTGATTGTAAATGTATTATAATTAAATTAGGGATATACGTACGGCGTGTGTCCAAAGGATGGTTTTGAATGAGATTATTTACCAGATCTGACTTTGACGGCTTGGCATGCGGTGCTCTTTTATCATACCTGGGTTTAATTGATGATTGGAAATTTGTTCATCCCAAAGACATCCAGGACGGCTTGGTAGAAGCGACTGATAATGATATTTTGGCGAATATTCCTTATATTCACGGCTGCAAGCTCTGGTTTGACCATCATTCAAGCGAAACCGAAAGATTAGGCGAAGATGTATATTTTGAAGGCGTTTCCAAAAACGCTCCGAGCTGCGCGCGTGTTGTTTATGATTATTACGGCGGCGATGCCAAGCTTGGCAAGTTTTCGGAAATGATCTTTTATGTCGATAAAGTCGATTCCGGTAATCTTACAGCCGAAGAAATTCTCGACCCAAAAGGCTGGATTCTCCTTGGTTTTATCATGGATCCGCGCACGGGGCTCGGCCGTTTCCGCAATTTCACCATCAGTAATTATGATTTAATGATGAGTCTTTCCAAAGCATGCGCCGAAAAAACAATTTACGAAATTTTAAACATGCCGGATGTCAAGGAACGCCTCGATTTTTATTATCAGCAGAAAGACCTTTTTATCGAGATGGTTAAGAGTCATGCAAGAACTGCAGGCAATGCCGTAATAGTAGATTTACGCAATGTGGACACAATTTTCGCGGGTAACAGATTTATAATTTATACGCTTTTTCCCGAACAAAATATTTCTGTCTGGATAGTCGACGGAAGAAATAAATCCAATGTCGCGATTACTGTAGGTCATAGCATCACAAACAGAACGTCAAAAGCCGATGTCGGTTCAATGCTGCTTTCTTACGGCGGCGGCGGGCACAAACAAGTAGGCACTTGTCAGGTTTCTTATGATGATGCGGAAAGAATAATAAATGAAATAATCAACAAAATTAAGTGATTGTTTAACATTTAAATTTATTATATAATCTTCGGATGTCCTCAGATAGATATATATTGCTGTCCAATGTCCTTGATCCTCAAAACGAGAAGAATAAAAATAAAAGTTTTATCGATATTATTATCGAAAATGAAATCCCGATTTTTTGCAGAAACAGCGAAACTCAAAAAACCCGCCTTATGCCGTTCAAATTATTGTACGGCAATAAAGAAAGTTTTTGGCTGACCGAAAACGAATGGACATATTATCTTACAGGCGACGGTTACGAAAAATTTAATTCAGTCTTAGCGGCGAAACATCAGGAATGGCACGGCGCAGCCATCAGCGCGAATGATAATACAGAAAATAAATCCGGCGGAGAGATTGAAGAACTTGAAGAGCTGGAAAACGCCGATGACTCATTCGGAAGCGAATACAATAATTTTGTTAAAATGACATCGCCGGAAAAAGTCAGACAAATAGAAAAAAATAAAATTCGTTTAAATAAATTAATTTCCGATAAAATAAAAGATCCCAAAATTATCACGGAAGCGTTAGTCGAAACTACAAACGATGCCGCGCTTATTAATCATGCCGCTTTGGTGGAAGCAATGCGTCTCGGCGATGACGAAGCGAAAAAACTCACTCAGGCTCTTGTTGATTCCACCCACGAAATGATAAAGTCTTCCACAAATTTAATTTCGCAGGATATTTTCAATGACAAAATGATGAATCAGCTTGTAAGCAGTTCCAACGGAACAATTGTTCAGCATATGACAAGGGTTTATCTTTCGGGGATCGCTTTTCTTGAATACTATAATAATCAAGTTTCCGCTTCCAGATTAATTCAAAAACTTCGCATGTCATTTACGGTAAGATACCGTCATTTTTACGAACATCTCCTTCCGCATCTTAATTCCAAAGACATAAATTTGGAACATGTTTTTTACGGAGGAATGAGAGCGATCACTCCCGATTTATTGTCAAAATGGGCTGTAGGTTTTCTGCTGCATGATATTGGGAAGGCGTCGGCTGTTCAATACCATGAAGGTGAAGCGAAATATAACCGAAGCATTGTTATCGAGCATGTAAAACAAGGTTATAAATCAATCACAAACAAAACATCATATCCGATGGAAGCAAGTCTTATAACCGGGTATCATCATGAATATTACGGCGATCCCGACGGATACGGATATTTCCGCGCGTATCTTCAGCAGTATAAAAAACAAAATCCCAACGCAAAACAGGATTATTGCATCACTTACGATCTGGAACCGATTTTAGATTATACCGCGCTTGCTTATTTTCCCGCGAAAGTTCTGGAAATAATCGATGTGTACGACAGTGTTACCGATCCTCACCGCGTTTACCGCAAAGCCATGCTGCCCGATGAAGCCTTAAAAATGATGCGCGATCAATTTATCAGAAGCCACCATAAAATTGACCCGGTACTTTTTGATGTTTTTTCGTCGTATATTCAGGAAAAAGAGAAAATACAAATTAATGACGACTGAGTATATAACAAAACTCGGTTAGTTTTGTTATATGCTCTAGAAAAAGTAGTCTTTAGACTACTTTTTCAATTAAACCTAAGGTTAGGGTACCAAAAACTGAAGTTTTGGAACCCTTGATGAAGAATTTTTTGCAATTTTACTTACAAACAACCAATAAATAACGTTTTTTTCCTGCGCGTAAAATAATTTCTCCGTCAGCGTTTAATTTGTTCGCGCCGATTATATCCGCCGGATCATTTACAGCAGATAACTCGCCTGTGTTATCTGAAACAAAAGCTCCTCCCTGCTGAACAAGACGGCGCGCTTCGCTTTTTGTCGGAACTAACCCCGATTCGCAGAAAAGATCGGCTGCGTTGATACCTGCTTCAAAGCGCGTGCGCGGGATATTAATATGAGGCATTGACTGTTTATCGCCGCCTCCGGCAAAAGCGGCTTTGGCTCCGGAGAGAGCTTTGTCGGCTTCTTCTTTTCCGTGGATTAAAAAAGTAACTTCCCACGCGAGACGCTCTTTCGCTTCGTTGGGATTTTTGCCTGACGCGCATAACGAGCGGCATTCGTCTTCCGGGAGGAACGTGAACATCAATAAAAACCGCAGGATGTCCGCGTCTGTCACATTGCGCCAGTATTGGAAAAAATCGTAAGGACTGGTAACAGCCGGGTCCAGGAACAGAGCGCCTTTTAATGTCTTGCCCATTTTCTTGCCGTCAGAAGTCGTAACAAGCGGGAACGTTAAACCAAATACTTCCGCTCCTTCGATACGGCGGACAAGCTCGACGCCGGCAACTATGTTTCCCCATTGATCATCGCCTCCGATTTGCAGGCGGCAGTTATGTCGGCGGTACAGTTCCAGATAATCGTAACTTTGCAAAAGCTGGTAATTAAATTCGATAAAAGATAAACCGGTTTCGAGGCGCATTTTGTACGCTTCGAAGCTGAGCATACGGTTTACGGAAAAGTGGCTGCCGATTTCGCGGAGAAAATCGATATAATTTAAATTGGCAAGCCAGTCTTTATTATTTACGGTGAAGGCGGTCTTGCCGTCAAAACCGACAAATCGATCAAGCTGAGAAGTGATGGATTTGCAATTTGCATCCAGAGTTTCGTAATCGAGCATCTTGCGAACTTGATCCCTGCCCGAAGGATCGCCGATACGCGCGGTGCCTCCGCCAAGAAGCGCAACGCCTTTATGCCCTGCTTCCCTGAGATGACGGAACGCAAAGTACGGAACCATATGCCCGATATGAAGACTGCCTCCTGTCGGATCGGTTCCCTCGTAAAAAGTGACGGGACCTTCATCCATCAATTTAGACAAACCTTCGGCATCCGTACACTGCTGGAAAAAACCTCTGGTTTTTAAAGTTTCTAATGCGTTGTTCATGCGTTTATTGTAACGATTTTACATGCGCCTGTCATCATTTTTGCCGATAATATAAAAAATGCAGCCGATTTACGAGATAATTAAACAAGTCCTCACGTCATGGCAGGTTATTGCCGTAACATTGGCGATTTTATTTTTTATCAGTATTGTTAACTATGTAACCCGCAGTTACCGCAGACCGCGTGCGCCGAAAAAACCAAAAATGAAATTTAAAAAAGAAGCGCCGGTTGCGGCGCCTGCCGAAGACCCCGAAGACAATATTATCGACGACAGCAATGATGATTTAGGGCTCGAAGAAGCCTGACGCGGGGTTGGTTACTTCCTCTGCCGAGTATAAAAATTGTTATAAACGGGGACTATAATCTAATCCCAAATTCCGGTTTGATCATCCGCTCCGTTTGCTGCGGAATTAATTTTATAAGAAATTACTTCATCTCTTTTGACGGTTCTTTCGCGTTTACTTAAAGGCATAGGCATAGTTTCAAGTCCCTTAATTAATACCGCATTCTCTGAACAATCTTTTCCGGCGGCATCTATTCCAAAAATTACTCCTCCGAGATTTTTAGTAATAGAACTTCGGGAACCTTCAACATAAACGCCTGTTTTTACGTGGTATATTTCACCGCCATTCATTATAAACGAACTGCCTCCACTAACATGTATGCCTCGTTCGGTATGAAGCATACCATGTATAACAGAACCATGCTGCATTATTAAAGTAGAGTTTGATGATAACTTAACAACGCTATCTGAACCACTCGATGTTAAGGTTATATCCCTTAATATTACTTTAACTCCGTTTATCACTTCGATCATATTTATTGAATTAATATTGACGTAACCGTTTCCGCGTAACGATATAATAATTTCGTTTGGAGATGAACTGTTTTCGCCAATCACAATAGGATTATTTAAATGAATAAATGTTGATATATTCAAAATATAATTTCCCGGTGCTAGAGTATTTTCAAAAAAATCGTAAAAATCTTGATCATTATTAATAAATATAACTGTAGGAGGAGTAGGTAAATTATCCCCGAAATCAATAATATTCATTTCATCCTGCGTTAATGGCGGATTTTTTCCCATGCAAAAACATTCATCGCAATTGCCACTGCATTCATCGCATCGTGTATGGCAGCCGCACTTATAAGAATGCCCCGGATCATCCCAATATTCATTTTCTTCCCATTCACCGGTAAATATTATTTCAAAATTTTGATGGCGGTACGCTTCTAATGAGTCATTATGATCGGATGTATTATTTTTTCTGCGATATTCGCCGTCATACATAAAATTCGCAAATATTGCGTAACCGTCAAACGCGGTGTTACTGTTGGATTTTTCTTCCATGCCGTAAATCGTGCCGCCGTATTTGAAAAAGGAACCGTCATCGATAAAAACACCGCCGCCTATATTCGCCTCGTTGCCGGAAATTGTTCCGCCTGTCATCGTGAAAATACCGCTTACATATACGCCGCCGCCCGAAATAGAGTTGTTCCCGCTGATAATTCCGCCTGCCATATACAGGTTTCCGCCCTTACCGACATACACGCCGCCGCCGTAGTTTGGTTCTTTAATTTGTGTTCCATGATCGGGAAATGTTGATTCTTTGTCATTGTCGGAAAATTCCGGTCTATCGGACCTTTCAGGTTCGGAATAATTTGTATGGTTTTTAATTTCGATATTGTCATGAATTTCCATGTAACCGCCGGATTCAACCCGAATCAGCGCATATTTTTGCCGGGTAGATACCGCCGAGCCGCCCGATAAAATCAGATTTCCTCCGAAGCCTTCCGCTGTTTTTAATATTAATTTACTGCCCGAAATTTGATTATTTGATACATAAAACAGATAATCAAGATTGACCCCTGAGATTTCCGCCGTATTCTCGGTTATTAATATTACATTTCCTGTTAAATCAATTCCCGCTGTATCATTGCCGGCGGAAATATTATTTTTTATAAAAATGTATAAATCTCTTTGATCATTTTGATTTGCGCTGTTAAACGCTTCTTTAAGCCCTCTCCAATCGCTCACTTCAACTGCGGAGTTCATCGAGACTGTCACGGAATTTTTTACGCCGGCATGTATCGTAATCTCTTTGCCGCTTACAGCATCGGCGCTGATTCCGTAAGAGCGCAGTTGTTCGTTGCTGTATCCCTTTACCGTAATTATATATGTGCCGGGAGGCGCGCTTACAGTGCCGGATGCGCCTGTAAATTCTCCGGTTTTAATCAGACTTCCGCCGGGACTCCGCAGATATACTTCGTGCCTGAAAGATTGAAATTCGCCGTTATTTACAAATGCCCGCGACGAATCCCCGAAGTTTATCATTATTGTTCCTTCATCGCCTGCCCAGGGACTAAAACACGCGTTAAAACAAAATATACTAAACGCTGCCGTAAACAATAATAAAAATCTTTCAGCTTTCATAATATCTCCGATTTCCGGTTTATTAATACCGGTTTATTTTATTTCTTCCGTAATCAACAATTACATCCATGCCTCCCCCTGACGGGGCGGTTTCGGCGGGCTGAGAAATTATTTCCGGAGGCGCAGAACCGACAGGCGAAGAAGGCGCAAGAGACGCGGCGGCAATTTCTGTGGGATTAGCCGCGGTTCCGTTAGAGCTTAATAAACTTGAGTTTCCCGCGGTTACCATTGCCGCAGGACCGGAAGCACCCGCGTAAATTACCCTGCCTGTAATAACCGTTAAATTTTCGGTGTCCATTTCGAAACTTGTTCCGCGTACAGAAGCTGTTGTGCTGGGTGTTTGAACCTGCAGATTGGCTCTTGTTCCGGCAGGCGGATTAACTTCTACCCTGACTCTTCCTGTCTGTAAACTTATGCTGGTATTCTCGGTATTTTCCAATGTTTGGATTTCTGATAACGAAAGGCGGGTAAGAGGACGGACTGTAATTAACGAACTGCCGATTGCGATAACGGCAGTGCTTCTAAAACCTGTCGATACAATCGTGTTTGCCGCGACAGTGTCGCCTGCCGCAGCCGCTCTGAAGGCTGATGCTCCCGCGGGTTTTAATTCAACTTCGCCTGTCAGTTCGCGGATTGTC
>JGI24695J34938_10001932_pt1 | contig 16698 bp, 17 predicted proteins | sample TergutCo191P3_FD_34938 | JGI IMG/M metagenome (IMG submission 34938)
ATTTTACAGAGAGCCAGTCTGCTTCAAAACTCGGCTCTTCTGTTTCGTCGCCATAAAGATTACTCATCCAGTTCAGCCAGAAAAAAGCCATTGCCCTGGCATTATGCGCAGACTTATATACACCCGGAATATCTATATTATAAAACCAGGGTGTTACTAACCAATCGCCGGTTTCTGTTGAATAGGAAATACCACAGCAGCATATTAACTCATCTTTTGGATTTGGATTCTCTGTATTATGGAATATGCCATCTGTTCCAACCCAAAAGAATACTTCATAATCTTCTTTTATGTTGATTATATTACTAATTATATTCGTAACCTCATCGTAGTTCATTATTTATCTCCTTTACATCCACTCAGCCGGGTCGCCTCTTATCGGAGGATCGGGGTAGAGGTTTACCAATATTGTGCCGCATTTAGAGCAGCGGAAAGGCGGCGTGTTATCGTTATAATAAGAATTTGCTGTTCCGCATTTATTGCATATTACTTCTTTGTCGGACGATTGAATTGGTATACTTTCCATTACGGGCAAACTCGATCGCGCAGAGCCATGTCAGCCATATAATCATCTTCCAATTTTTTCAAATCAACATATTTATTGTTAATAATTCCATGTTCCATTTTGCAATAAATTTTATCAGGCGGATCACCAATGTAATGTTCCAATTTTGCCATGCTTTTTTCTATTAAACCATTAACAATATTTTCCGCTTCTTCCTTTTTTAAATTAAGATTTTTTTGGATGGTATCAAAACTCAATATTGTTGTTTCCTTCTCCGCGGCTAAAGTTAATATTTCTCTTTCGAATCTTGATAAATCGCCAATGTTCACCATAATAACTCCTTTTATAATTCGCTTATTGTTTTGCCTTTCCTTTTTCTTTTTCGAAGCATGGCGACCATTCTTTTTTTATTTTCCGCTTCCTCTTTTTCCTGCTCTTTTTTTAACAGCGTTTCAACTTTGAGTTTATCTTTCTGTGCGGCTTTAATATCACCCATTGCTTCATAAATCAAACTTCGCCCTGCATACAGATCGTAATTATTTTTATCTTTATTTAAAGCGGTTTTTATATCAGCAAGAGCTTTTTCGGTATCCTTTAGTTCCTCTAAATATAATAAACTTCTTGTTATGTAAAAATCTGAGTCTTTCATACCCATACTTTCGGCTTTGTTATAATCGGCAAGCGCTTTTTTAATATTTCTGCGTCCATAAAACGGAGGAAGAAAATTTTTTGCTCTATTATAATAATATACCGCATATTGTTTTTTTTCTTTCTCCAAGTTCATTTCTTTTTTTGACATTAGTTCAAATGTAAAAATGTTCTTCCCCTTACATTCCCAAGCGTATTGTTTTTTAATCCAGCTCCATTTACCGCTAAAACTATTTATAAGTTCCATGCATTTAGCGAAATTACCAAGATTGCGGTTGAGTTCAGCTATCATTAAAATACAGGTATCCCTGTCTTCGTGGTTATTCTTTAGGGCTTTTTCCGTCAATTTTAAAAGAGCGGCGCAGTTATCCTGCCAATCTTTTAATTCTCTGCCTTTAAATTGATATTCTCCCATTCGGGTATCTCTGTTTAACTCGCGCCATAACATTTCGCGTAATATTTTTTCGTCGCTCCATTTTTTAAATGTTTTATTTTTTACAGCCTTGATTAAATCTTTTCTATTGGGGTCTTCAATTTCCGCTTTTACTTTATTTTCATAAAAATTCACTGATTTAGCGGTTTTGTCATCATGCCTAAAAAATAAATTCTTGCATTTTGGACATTTCGCGAGATCGGGAGTAAAATCAGGACAGCAAATACCCGATTTTGTGATTTCTCCGTCAGAAAATGATTTACTTGAACTGACTGTATAACTTGTAAAAGTTGTCATCTCCATTTTTTTACCGCATGAGGGGCAGGTATAAATGATTGGGTTTCCAATATCCATAATTAATCCGGTAAATCGTCTAAATCCAAATCGTCAGACGAATTTGAATTATCAGAACTATCATTAAGCATTATACAATCAATCTCATTATTTTCATCCGGCGTTAAATCGGCGTAAGATTTTAATACAAGATAAAGAATGCGAGTATTCTCTCCCCTGTAAAGACCGAATATCGTTCTTTTTTGAATTGTCAGCAGCCTTGCCGCGAATTCATCTTTTTCAAATGAAATTAAGTTTGTAAAAATTTCATCTACTATGTTGTAATCAATCGCGTCAACAAGAAAACGAAGTCCCATTTTAAAATTTTCATCATCAATGTCTTCAATTTCATCTTCCAGCGATAAAATTCCTTCCCTTCTTGATTTTTCGCTTAATCTTTTTGCGCATAAAATAAAATTCTTGTAACTTTTAAAAAAATCATTCTTGTTCATATTAACTCCTTTTTGGTTACGATATAACCTTCTTTTTCCAATTCAATGATGATATTTAAGATTTTTTCTCTCGCTTTAGCGATTACTTCTTTTGGCTGCGGTCCCATATATCCCATATCTTCTTTTAACATAGCCGCGGCGCGTTTACTCATATTCTTGAATATCACGCCGGCAATTTTAGGATCGGCGCCTCGCAGAGCTACCGCTAAATCTTGGCTGTCTGTTTGCCTTAACAACATTTGTATTGCTCTGCCGTCCAGATTAAGCAGCAGGTCAAATGTAAGCGGACGGAAATCCTCCAGCCAGTAATGAGAATTTTCAGAAACCGGTTTTGCGCAAGCCCACGAATCCCCGTCCAGTTTTAAATTGTTGATGGTATCGCAGTAAAATTCAACATCGCAGTCCGCCATCATTTTTGCCGAGAACTTGTCAACTTTTTCGCCGTGCCCGTACACAGTAATAACAACGCTTTTTTCATTATCCATTCATAACCTCCTTAATTTAAGACTTCCTGACCTTTTCATTTCTCAAATTATACCTTACATATTATTTTTATACACTTCCCACATTAATATTGAAGCTGCGCATGATACATTTAATGAATTTATATTTCCATCCATTGGTATCTTAATTATATTATCACATATTTCTTTTAACTTTATACTTATTCCTTTGGCTTCATTTCCAATAATTATCATAACAGGTCTTTTTATTTTATAATTATTTACTGATATATTTCCTGTTGAGTCTGTCCCTATTATTTCCATATTATTTTTCTTTTTCATTTTATTTATAAATTCAGATAATACTTCCATTGATTCTATTAAAATAATTTTAGTAAAAAATATACTACCTAAACTTGCTCTGATTACTTTTGAGTCATATATATCTACTCCATGTCCGATTATTAATATTCCATCCGCATTAAACGCATTTGCAGTGCGTATTATTGAACCTAAATTTCCATGGTCGCTTGGTCTATCGAATACAATTAGAAACGGATTTTCCGTATTTATATCATTTAATGTATTTTGATTTATTTTTACCGTTATCAGCATTTCTGAAGGATTTATTTTATCGGTAAGATCGTGATATAATTTCTCACTCATCTCAATAATTCTTACATTTTTATTATCTTCTATAATATTTTTTCCCCAATTTGACAGTTTATCAATATCCTTTATTATTATTCTTGTAATTTCTATCTTTGATTCAATTGCTTTTTTTATACATTCAATACCTTCAACAAAAATTTCTTTTAATTTATTTCGTTTAACTCTGTTTTGTTTTAAGGATTGTATAATCTGATATTCCGCGTTTTCTGCGCTTATTTTGATTAATTTCATCTCATATTGTTTCCCATGAGGTTCGCAGTAAAAATTCTTTAATTCTTCTATTGAATTTTCTCTTTGCCGATTGTGGTCTTTCTGCCGTGTCCGGGGTAAACGGTGATTTCTTCGTCCATTGCGAAGAGGCGGCGCAGGCTTTCTGTCATTTGATTATTATCGCTGTCGGGAAGATCGGTGCGTCCGTAACCTCGGTAAAAAAGAGTATCGCCCGAGAATAACACGTTCGCTATTTTATCGAAAAAACAAACGCTTCCGCTCGAATGTCCGGGAGTGTGAAGAACTGTAAATGGTCCTACATCACTTCCCTCTTCAAGGATAATATCCGCTTCGGGAGTTTCGTGCCAAAGAATGTCTAAAAGCGAATCATCGCCCATCGCCGCTCTAAGACTTTCTTTTTGAATGGCGGCAGAATCCTTGCCGATGTATTTCGCGTCCTCGCGGTGAATTGCGATTTTTATCATTTCGGGGAAAGCAGCCGTCAGTTTCGCGGCTGCCCCGATATGGTCAAAATGTCCGTGAGACAGTAATATGAATTCGGGAGTAAGCGAATTTTTATACAAAGCTGAGATGATTTTCTCGGCTTCATCACCCGGATCGATGATTGCGGCTCGGTTTTCGTTATAACGGTATATCCAGCAATTAGTCGAGATTGGACCTACAACCAGATGGAAAATATTTTCATGCATGGAGGGATAATAACACGAGACTTTCAATTTTTCTAGTCATCATTTTCACGGTAATAATCTGGTATGGAATTCTTCCGATAACGGGCAGTTTTTTTTATCGATACAAATGGCGGCGTTTCAGAAACAGGTTTTACTCCATGTGTCAAAAAGAATTTTTAAATTATCGATTATATCGGGAGTTAAAAAATGAAGGCGGTATTTTTCAATTTACAGGCGCGATTGAATCCATCACAGACGGACAAACGCTTTGGGTTAAAGGCGATGATTTAACGCTCCCTGTTTCGTTGGAAAAAACAAAATGCTTTTTACTTCCGCTTCATGAGGGGGACGGTTTCCCCGAAGCGCCGGAACAAATCCGATGGAAAGCAGTCTCTACATTTACGGAAGGCACAAAAGTTTTTATAGGCGGACAAATTAAAAAACAGGATAATAGATTGATATTTGTCTCGACAAAAGAAGAACCCCTGATCGTTATTTTTTACAACTGTTCCGATACCGAGCTTTTGCCGTTTATCATCCGCTCTGCCAGAACGCGAAGCGGATACTGGAATGTTATTACGCCGGCGTTTCTTGTAATAGGAGCGTTAATATTAATTTCGTTAGCCGCGTATTTTTTAAACAGACCGGCATTCCGCCTTACTGTAATCAGTTCGATAATCGCGGTTTTTATTCCGGTTCTTCCAGTCATGCCGCCGGGTTTTATTTTCACTCTTCTTTACCGCAGCTTTACATGGAACGCAAGAAAGCAGCGCGTAAATTGCGATCTCGCGCATTACGGTCTAATTCCGGAAACAAATCCGCATGACGCAAAAAAGTTCGCGGTACGCGCGTACTTATTGGAATTTCTCGCGTGGTTGTTTATAATTTTATGTATATTAACTAATATCGCTTTTATTATTATGATTTTATCTTTATTTCAGGTGATTTCGTTTTAAAAAGCGGTGATTCTCTCTTTTTCTTGACAATACAATTAAAAAGTAATTATAATTAATCATAATAAGGAAAAGGAGATGTTTCCATGAAAAAATCAATAGCAGTATATTCAGTATTACTCGCGGTGATAATGTGTTTTACGCTATCAGCCTGCAGCAAAAAAAATAAATCTGCAGATAACAATAGCGCGGCGCAAAACTCTTCAGAAATAGTAATCACAGAATATCAAGTAGGAACCAATGACGGCTACGATTATGAATTCTGGAAAAACGAATCAGCAGCCGGAGCGATGACTCTTGGAGAAGGCGGTGCATTCCATTGTCAGTGGTCAAGCAGAGGCTCAGGTTCAAATATATTATTTCGAAGCGGCAGGAGATTCGGGTCAACTCATACATTCGATCAGGTCGGAGACATTTCCATTAAATATACCGCGTCATATTATAACCCTTCGGGTACTTCTTATTTAAGCGTTTACGGCTGGCTGTATACCCCGGACGATTTAAGCAAATTAGTAGAATTTTATATAGTTGATAATTATCATGGCGATTATCATCCGGGAAGAGAAGGATCGGGTGTACCTGACGGCAGATTTGAAATTCCGGGAGAAGGAACTTACAATGTATACACGCGAAAAATGTATCAGCAGTCTTCGGTTGCGGGTACAGGCAAATATGATTTCACGCAATATATCAGCGTCCGCACGGAAAAACGTTTAAGCGGAACTATCTCGGTATCAAAACACTTTAAAAAGTGGCAGGAACTCGGATTGGATATGAGCGGAAATTTATACGAAGCTATGATGAAGGTTGAAGGTTATCAAAGCAGCGGCACAGCCTATATAACCGAAAATATTATTACGGTTACTAAATAGCAAACTAATCGAGTTTGTGGATAAACATAAAATAGGCGTCAGGCGCCGTTTTCTTCATCTGTCTCCACAACTTTAGGCTTTGCGTAATTAACGGTGAGAGTTCTGCCGCGGAACCGCAAGCCTGAGAGAGCGTCGATTATTTCATCGGCTCTAGTGTCTTTAACCTGCACGAATGAATAATTATCAAGGATTCGTATGTTTCCGATTTCTTCTCTTTGTGTTTTTGTTTTTGTCATGATAAGAGTAATTACTTCTCTTGGGAACAAGCGGCGGTTTTTACCGATGCTGATAAAGAGGCGTTTTGATTCTTCTTCGCTTAGACTAATTTCAGCTGCCGGTTTATCGGCTTTTTTATATTCTCTGATATTTGCGCTTTCCGCTCTCGGAGTTTCTCTCTGGTCATAATACATAAAAAGCCAAGCGGCAGCCCATGAACGTTTAAAAAGAGAAATTTCCTTCCTGTATAATTTGTGATATTCATGAAGCGCGGCGATATCGGTATCATCATTCATTTTTTCCAATATCGCGTTTAAGTTTCTTTTTGCTTTTTCTTTGTCCATATATTAATTTTATCAGTAATATATGAATAACGCAAAGAAATTTTTCAAATATCGACATACCCGTTCGATTCAATAAACTCAGCCATTCTGGCGTCATCAATTCTGATATGAGTTGTAAGCCAGTCACCGAGTGTTGTTGTCAGCTTTACAATCAGTTCCTCGCTTGGTCCTTCTTTGCGAAGCTGACGCGAAAAATCTTCAACTGTGATTTTAAAATCCTCATGGCACATTCTATGCATACTATATTGAGGATATTTATAATCTCTCATTATAATTTCTTCGTCTTTAAAATGATTAATCGTATATTCTTTAAGAAAATCTAAAATTCCGGATACTTCATCCGAACCTTTTCCCTGCCAGTAAGCGTCATTCAAATCGTTTAATGCAATAAACAATTGTTTATGCTGCTCATCAATTTCCTTATTTCCGGTCTCTAAAATAGAATTCCATAAATAAGCCATAAACCCTCCGCACGAAACTTCATTCACATTTAAGTTTGATACCTCCCTCGCGCGCGAGCTTTAGGGCGGGGTTGTTGATTAGAAGTTCCGTATAAATCCTATCATAACATAAATATATGAACAAGCAAGCGGCGCATCAAGCGGCGCATGTTGAAAAATATTCATTAAATAGGTATTATTCCAGCATGAACTCAATAGAGCTCGCGAAAGCTTACGATCCAAAATCATTCGAAGACCGCATCTATGCAATGTGGAAAGATAACGGATGCTTCGCGCCCCAAAGTAATGACTCAAACAATAAATCGCTTTCAGGCGAAAAACCGTTTGTCGTTGTAATTCCTCCTCCGAATGTTACAGGCGTCTTGCATCTGGGACACGGATTAAATAACAGTCTTCAGGATATTATCGTGCGTTTCCACAGAATGAGAGGAGTTCCTACCCTTTGGGTGCCCGGCACCGATCACGCGGGAATCGCGACTCAGAATGTTGTTGAGCGAAAGTTAAAAGAAAAGGGAAAAAGCCGCCGTGATTTAGGACGCGAAAAATTTGTCGAAGAAACATGGAAAGTAAAAAATGAGCATCACGCGGTTATCACAAAGCAGCTTGAAAAAATAGGAGCGAGCGTTGACTGGAGCCGAGAGCGTTTTACGTTAGACGAAGGACTCTCACGCGCTGTGCGCGAAGTTTTTGTCACTCTTTATGAGCGCGACCTGCTATATAAAGGAAATTATCTTGTAAACTGGTGCTCGTCCTGCGGCACAGCTCTTGCCGACGATGAAGTTGAACACGAAGATACAGCCGGAAAAATGTACAGAATAAAATATTTTTTCGCTGATGACAAAGAAAACGCGCAATCAGAGCGGCGGTATATCGAGATCGCAACTACCCGCCCTGAAACTCTGTTAGGTGACACTGCCGTAGCTGTTCATCCCGAAGACGAGCGTTACGCCGCGCTTAAAGGAAAAAAGCTGCGCCTGCCTTTAACAGACAGGGATATCCCGTTAATATTTGATTCTTATGTTGAGCGCGGCTTTGGAACAGGAGCGTTAAAAGTAACGCCCGCGCACGATCCAAACGACTGGGAACTCGGTAAAAAGCATAATCTTGAAATAATAAATATTCTCAATCCCGATGGAACGTTAAACGAAAATGTTCCGCAAAAATACCGGGGGCTCAGCGTTAAAAAAGCGCGGCAGGCGGTAATCGAAGATTTAACTTCCGGCGGTTTTTTTGTAAAAGATGAGCCGATTAAACACGCGGTAGGTCATTGTTACCGCTGTCATACCGTTATCGAGCCGTTTCTCTCGGAGCAGTGGTTTGTAAGAATGAGACCGTTAGCTGACAAGGCGCTCAATTGCTGGAAAAAAGGCGAGATAATTTTTTATCCTAAGAAATGGGAAAACACTTATAAACACTGGATGGAAAATATCAGAGACTGGTGCGTAAGCAGGCAGCTCTGGTGGGGGCACAGAATCCCCGCATGGACATGCACAGGCTGCGGTAAGCTTACAGTTTCGCGTAACGACATTGATGCCTGCCCGTCATGCGGCAGTAAAAACATTGAGCAAGACCCCGATGTTCTTGACACATGGTTCTCAAGCTGGCTCTGGCCGTTTAGCACGCTCGGCTGGGAAGGGAGCAATGACGAATGTGTAATGACAAATGTGAAATGTAATAATAAGCAGCATACGCTGTCTACTCCCGATCTTGATCGCTACTATCCGACTACCGCTTTGATAACCGCGTACGACATCATATTCTTCTGGGTGTCGCGGATGATTATGGCGGGATTAGAGTTTACCGGTCTTGCGCCTTTCCGCGACATTTACATTCACGGGCTTGTGCGCGACAAACAGGGACGCAAGATGAGTAAGTCCCTGGGAAACGGACTTGATCCTTTAGAGCTTGTTGACGAGTTCGGCGCGGATGCGATGAAATTTACGCTGGCGTTTATGTGCGCGGCGGGACAGGATGTGCTTGTTGACAAAGAATCTTTTAAGATGGGATCGAAATTCGCCAACAAAGTGTGGAACGCAAGCAGATATATATTGATGAATTTAGACGGTCGTAATTTAATAGAGAACCCGCATTTAAATTCTGCGGATAAATGGATTTTCTCCCGTCTTAACAACGCGGCGAAACAAACGCGCGAAGCGTTTTTTTCTTATCGTTTTAATGACGCCGCTGTAACTGTTTATGAATTTTTTTGGAATGATTTTTGCGACTGGTATGTGGAAGCGACTAAACTTTCGATGAAAAACGGAATCGATAACGAAAAAGACCGCGCCGCTTCAGTTTTGCTTAACGTACTGGAAGAATCACTGCGACTTCTCCACCCTCTTCTGCCGTTTGTGACGGAAGAAATTTATCAGAAGCTTCAAGAGAATGAAGAATCAGGAATTACGAATGAGGAATGTAAGAAAAAGAAAATATTAATTTGTCAGACGTATCCTGAATACAAAGAGGAACGTTATTCGCAGGAAGAAGAGAAAAACTTCGCAGCTCTTCAGTCATTGGTAGGAGTTATCAGAACCTTACGAAGCGAATGCGGCATAACCGCGGACAAGAAATTGCGCGTAACACTCCGCGCGGGCGCAGAAACAAAAGAACCGTTTAACGAAAACGCGGAATTGATAAAACTTCTCGCGGGAATCGGCGAATTATCAATAGAGGAAACTAACACTGCCGCCGCAGGTCAAACGCGTCCTTCCGGATCGATCGGAATCGCCGCCGCAGGTTTTGAAGTTTTTGTTTATGTCGCCGAAGCGGTTGACACAGCCGCGCTTAAGAAAAAGTTCAGCGCAGATTTGGAAAAAGACCGCAAATATATAGAGGGACTTAAGAGTAAACTTGCCAACGAACAGTTTATCAAAAACGCGCCGGCTGAGCTTGTAGCGGAGCAAAAATCCAAATTAGAGGACACGCTCGCGCGTACCGGAAAATTTGAAAGTTATCTGAGGGATTTATGAACGCTGAACAAACAATTCAATTAAGCGGAACAAGGCTCGCTCCTTATATTCAGCTTGCTACTTGTTTAATCGGAAAATCCCGCGAAGGAGGCGGCAATATGTTCCGCCATCAGCTTGATACAATGTCAATCCTTATCGATTACAAATATATCAACACTGTTTTATTAAAAGCCTCTCTTGTGCATGACGTTCTTGAAGACATTCCCGATTTTAATCACAATGTCTTGCTCTCGATTGACTCTGAAAGCCACGATGTTTACAAACTTGTTTTAGAAGTCACAAGAAGATTCGGAGAAACCAAACCTGATTTTTTGATCCGTATCAGAGAGAAAGGATCAGACTTGGCAAAAATTTTAAAAGTCGCCGACAGAATTTCCAACATGATATCATTAGGATTTGTTAATAATCTTGAGTTTGTCGAACGTTACATTAAAGAAACTGAAAAATATCTTTTACCTCTGGCAGCGGAAGTTGACTCCAATATGCACAGAGAATTAACCGATCTATTAGCAAGCAGAAGAAATTATTTAAATAATTATCGTAACCTGGAAAAATTCATAATTAAGAATACAACAGATGTTTAACATAAAATCTCCGGAAGATATAAAGAAACTGACTATGAGGGAGCTTGATGTTCTTGCGAAAGAGATACGCGAAAAAATCGTTTACGCAGTTTCAGCTAACGGAGGGCATCTGGCTTCGAATCTTGGGGTTGTGGAATTAAGCATCGCGCTCCATAGAGTTTTTAACTCGCCTACCGATAAAATCATCTGGGATGTGGGGCATCAATGTTACGCGCATAAAATTTTAACAGGGCGCGAAGATTTGTTTTCATCTCTTCGCAGACAAAACGGGCTTGCCGGTTTTCCGAAAAACAGCGAAAGTCCGCATGATCCTTTTAATACAGGGCACGCGTCAACATCGATTTCCGCCGCTCTGGGGATTCTCGCCGCTGACAGAATGAAAAAAGGAAAAGCAAATGTTATCGCTGTTATCGGAGACGGCGCTCTTACAGGCGGAATGGCTTACGAAGCTTTGTCTCACGCCGGGCATTTAAAGCTTCCGTTAATCGTAATCCTTAACGATAATAAAATGTCTATCAGCAGAAATGTCGGTGGGCTCTCAAAATATTTAAGCCGCCTTTCGATGAAAGCGAAATATCAAACTTTCCGGCGGCACTTTGACGCGATGACAAAAAAAATTCCGTATTTCGGCGAAGCTTTTTTTGACTGGATCGTGAGGTTAAAAAGAGCCGTTAAAGCGGTTTTCTATATCGATAATTTTTTTGTAGACCTTGGTTTTGAATATGTAGGTCCGATAAACGGTCATAATATTAACGCTTTAAAAAGCGTTTTTGAAGATGTCCGAAAATTAAACCGTCCTGTTGTTATCCATGCTGTTACGCAAAAAGGAAAGGGTTACGGATACGCGGAAGAAGACCCGGGAAATTATCACGGTGTCGGCTCTTTCCCGATAGACGGCGGCATCGAAAAAAAAGAAGAACACGCCGCGGATTTACAGCGGAAAAAAACATTTACAGAGTGTTTTGCTTCCTGTCTTTTAGAATCAGCCGGAAAAGACAAACTAATTACCGCGGTAACAGCCGCGATGAAAACAGGCACAGGTCTTACAGCTTTCGCGCAAAAATTCCCGGAGCGTTTTTTTGACGTCGGCATCGCCGAAGAACACGCCGTAACATTCGCGGCAGGATTAGCGGCTGCCGGGTTAAAACCCGTAGTAGCCATGTACTCAACTTTCATACAACGTTCTGTCGATCAGGTTTTTCACGATACGGCTCTTCAAAAACTTCCCGTCGTTTTCGCGCTTGACAGAGCGGGATTTGTAAGCTCCGACGGCGAAACTCATCAAGGGTTATTCGACATTTCTCTCTTCCGCAGCGCGCCGAACATGACAATCCTCTGCCCCGCAAGCGGCATTGAGATGAAACTTATGCTGAACTGGAGTCTTAGGAATGTGGAATGTGGAATGATGAAAAACGATTACTCATTAGACATTAGTCATTCCGCATTACCTACAGGTCCTGTGATAATACGTTATCCGAAAGCCTTTTGCCCTCATGAAGATGACGCGTTTTCTTCGCCTTTAGTAATCGGACGAGGCGTTTTTGTTTCCAAAACTGAAGGAAACGATGTTTGTCTTGCTTTTACGGGGAGTCTTTACGAAGAAGTTCAGAAAGCCGCGAAAATTTTAAAAGAGCGGGGAATTAAAACAGATTTGTATAATCTGCGCTGTTTAAAACCGGTAGACGAAGATTATCTTATCAATATAATTAACAATTATAAACTTACCGTTTTTATAGAAGAAGGCAAAAAGGAAGGAAGTTTCGCCGAATACGCCGCTTCTTTAGCGCAGCTTAGGAATTGCAAATCAAAAACAGCCGCGATTACCGCAGAAAGCGGTTTTCTTGAAGAAGATAAAGCGCTTGGAACAAGGGAAGAACTGTTAGCTGTCAATTCTCTGGACGGAAAAGGGATCGCGGAAAAAACAGCCGGCTTTTATAAAGGAGAATATTATGTATAAGAGGATTTGTTTTGTAATTGAGATGACGGTTGTATTTGCGGTTTTTGGTTTTACCTTAATCGGATGTATAAATAATCCGAAGAATACAAGCGAAAAAAACGGACATGTATATCCTGAAGCTTATAATAATTATTCAAATAACACAAAGAGACTATACAATTATTTAGCGGATAATTACGGAAAAAATATTATATCGGGGCAGATGGATACAGCATGGGCGACGAATTCCAGAATTGACATGATCGCGCGGGTATACGCCGATACTGAAAAGTATCCTGCGATAAAAGGATTTGATTTTATCGATCTTCCGTTCAGCTGGGGAGGTTACGGTCAGAATGAAATTGACGAAGCAATCGAATGGTGGGACGGAACAAACAGAATGCGCGGTGATACTCCCGCAAAAAAACTTTTACCGGATAAACCTGATATCCGCGGAATCGTTACATTCTGCTGGCATTGGCGCATGGGTGAGGAATATGAATTTTATACAAACAAAACCAAATACCGCATCCCGATGAAAAACGGAAAGCTGGATACAACCCACGAAAGATTTCAAAAAATAATAGAAGACCTTGATGAAGTTGCCGCGCTTTTAACGCAGCTAAAAGACAGAGACATTCCTGTATTATGGAGACCTTTGCATGAAGCTGCGGGAAATTATCAATTAGGTCAGCCGGGATGGTTCTGGTGGGGTGCAAGCGGACCGAAGGCGAACATCGCGTTATGGGAATTCATGTACGATTATTTAACAAACGAAAAAAAATTAAACAACCTTATCTGGGTCTGGAACGGACAGCATAAAAATTGGTTTCCCGATCCGAAAACAGCGCACATCGTAGGATTGGATCATTACGCGCCCGCGAAAAATTATTCATCGCAAAAAATAAAATTTAAAGAAGCGCTGAGCATGATCCCAAACCGCAACCGCATGATAGCGCTGTCAGAAAACGGTTCTATCCCCGATCCTGACAACTGTAAAAGAGACGATGTGATGTGGTCATGGTTTATGGTCTGGAACGATCACACCGACGACGAAAATGTTACCAATGACAGTAATTTCTGGTCGGGAGAATATCACAACACAAGAGCGCATAAAAATTATATATACAATCATGAGCTCGTCATCACTTTAGACAAACTACCCGATCTGACAAAATACCGTATTGAATAGTTAATTGTTTTAGAAAAATATATCAAAACTTCTCTGCGCTTGAGTAATCCCCAAAATTCGTGTTATATTAAGAAAATGGCTTGGTTTCAATGGCTGCAGTCAATCTACGATCAAATCCGCCCGATTATCGATATCGCTCTTCTTGCTTTTATTATATACAAGGGATATGAGCTTTTAGAAAAAACGCAGGCGCTTCCGCTTGTCAAGGGCGCCGCTTTTCTTGCTTTAGTTTACGGCATAGCGTGGCTTTTTAAACTTACAACATTGCAATGGGTGCTTACAATGATTGCTCCCGGGCTTTTTATTGCGATTGCGATTGTCTTCCAGCCGGAACTGCGAAAAATTTTTATGAGGCTCGGGCAGACTGATATTTTTCGTCCTAACGCCGCGGCTTACACGGGAAAACTTGACGCTGTTATTACCGCGGCGGAACTTCTGTCTCAGCGAAACCGCGGAATGTTAATCGTCTTTCCAAGAAAAATAAATTTAAAACATATTATCGATACCGGCACAAAACTGAACGCGGAAATATCATCCAGTTTGATAATCGCGATTTTTGAATTTGACGGACCTCTTCATGACGGAGCGATGGTTATTCAAAACGGAAAGATAACCGCCGCGAGCTGCTTTTTGCCGCTTTCCGAAAGGCAGGATATCCGTAAAAATTTCGGGACGCGGCACAGAGCGAGTCTTGGCATGGCTGAGCAGTCTGACGCCGTCATTTTAGTTGTGTCCGAGGAAACGGGAGCCGTCTCTCTGGCTTATGACGCGAAACTTTATTACGATATGTCTGTTTCCGATGTTACGCGCAAACTAATGGAACTGCTTGATAAGGGAAGCATAAAAAATTCCGCTCGCGGACAGGATGATTCATCAAGGGAAGAAGTGGAGGTTTTAAATGAATAGAGCGAAACTTCTTTCAAAAATAATAGAAAAATGGCCTGTGAAAGTTCTCTCAGTCGCGGCGGCGATACTCATTTTTATTTTTTACAGAATGAATAATCTTGAAACCCGCTTTTTCACTTCTCCCATAATTATCATATCAAGCGAAACATTAATTCCGGCAAACTCATTTACAGGTTCAGTCAGAATTTCGATAAGAGGCGAAGCTGACGGCATTCAGCCTATCTTAGAAGAAGACATCGAAACTTATATCGATCTTAGCAGATATACAAACGAAGGAAATTACAGAGTACCCGTGCAAATCAGGAAAAAAGGAAGCGCTCTTGGAATTGAACCTTTGGAAATTTCCGTTCTGCCGATAGAAATTCAAATGACGCTTGAGCAGCGGATAACAAAAGATGTAGCGGTCTTTCCTGTTTTTCACGGAACAGTCGCGCAGGGCTTTGAACTAACGTACCAGTCGCTGATTCCCGGCAGTGTCGTCGCCGAAGGACCGCGCGGAGCATTCGATAATCATTTTGAATTCAATACAGAAATAATAAATTTAGACAGACGTATTGATGATTTTTCCGTAATGGTTAATGTTATAAACGAAAATCCTTTAATCACAATTCACGGAAACAGAATTATGGAATTCCGCGGGCACATCAAACGAATCGCGCGCGAAGTTAATGAAGAAGATGAAATTGATTACATACATTATTTTGATTCTGAGGATACCGAACAGGACATGGAGTAAGGAGCGTTAAATGCCAAAAAAACCTGAAGAGGACAAAGAGCTAAAACTGACTTTCCAGTCAAAAAAAATGTATCAATGTCCCGCTTGCGACGCGTCTTTTAATAAAGAAGAGCTGCTGTCAGGGGGTGGCAGACTAATCGCCGGAAAGTTAACTGAAGAGCTGCATCGATTGTACGAACCTTCGGCGAAATACGGCGAAGTACATCCTCTTGTTTATCATGCGATTGTATGCCCCGAGTGCTGGTTCGCGTCAATGGAAAGCGATTTTCCTTCTCTTCCTGCGGCAAATATCGAGTTAGTCAGAAACGAAACAGAATCGAGAAAAAAAGAAACCTTGCTAGTTTTTCCTAAAATTGATTATCACGAGAGCCGTACATTGATGGAAGGCGCAGCTTCTCAATTCTTGGTTCTCCGCTGTTATGATTATTACAATAAAGTAACTTCCCCCACGATTAAACAAGGACTTGCCGCGATCAGATGCGCATGGCTTTTAGACGAGCTTCATAAAAAATTTCCAAAGCAAAACTACGACTGGCTTGGCACTCTCTTCCGCAAAAAAGCGAATTATCTTTACAATGAATCCCTTACCCGTGAGCAAAGCGGCAAGGAAAAAATGTCCGGTTTAAAAAGTTATGGTCCTGATACCGACAAGAATTATTCTTACGAAGGAATGTTATATATGTGCGCTTACCTTCGGTATAAATTCGGAACAGCGAACACTCCGGAAGAACGGATGACGTCGCTTGAAGAAGCGCGCCGCACAATCGCAAAACTTTTCGGCATGGGAAAATCCTCCAAAGATAAACCCGGCGCCTTTCTAGAAATAGCAAGAAAACTTTATGACACGATTAACAAGGAAATCACCGAAGGCACAGAAGCTGAGATGTGAGCATTGAGCAGTGAAGAGAAATATAAAATTAACTATAGCGTACGACGGCACTGATTATTGCGGGTGGCAGAGGCAGGAGAACGCGCGGACAATTCAAGGCGAGATAGAAACCGTTCTTAAAAAAATGCACGGACATCCTGTCAGTTTAATCGGCTCCGGAAGAACTGACTCCGGCGTCCACGCGGCGGGACAAGCCGCCAATTTTTTTACCGATATCGAAAGTATTCCGCCGCGAAAATTTACTCAGGCTTTAAA
>JGI24695J34938_10001936_pt1 | contig 16659 bp, 14 predicted proteins | sample TergutCo191P3_FD_34938 | JGI IMG/M metagenome (IMG submission 34938)
AGGCGGATAGAGTCATCCGCTTTTTGTTTGAATTCTCCCAGCAGAGTATTGATTTCTGCAAGCTGATCCGTGATCGCGGCTTCTGATTTATCTTTTACATCCTTAATTATCAGCGCGAATTCCGCCTGCTGTCTGCCGAGCGCTGTGTCGGAGTTTTCTTTCAAAATTTTAACGACAGATTCAATTTCGTTTTGCTGCTGCTTGTACGCGTTACTCGAATTTTCTTTCAGCTCTTTGACAAGCGCGGTAAGCTCTTCATGCTGTTGTATTTCGAGTGTTTTAGTCTGGGTTTGCAATTCAGAAAGAGATGTATTCAATCTTGTTATAACTTCGGTTGTTTCCTGCTGCTGCTGTTTAAACACCGAACCGGTTTTTTCTTTTATTTCCGTTATTGTAGCGTTTATTTCTTTTTGATGAAGCTTAACCGCGGAATCAAGTTCGTCATGCTGCTGTTTTAACGAAGCCTGCGATCTTCCCTTTAATTCGATAATTGACTGGTTAAGCTCTGTTTTTGCATTTAGTAAATTTGAATCAAGGTCTTTTCGCTGTTTTTCGTAAATCTTTTTCATTTCCAGAAAACTCTGCCGCCAGTCATTCTGATGCTGAATCAAAGCGGAATTTATCGTATCACGTTCCTTTGTAAGAGCGCCTGTAACGTCTTCCTGCTGATGCGCAAGAGAAGAAGTGATTTCTTCCCTCTGCCTTTTTGCCATGCCTTCGATTTCGGCGGAACCTTTTACCCATTCCTGATAAGCAGTCTTGTGCCTTGTCAGCATTTCGTTTATTTCAAGGCTGCATTTTTCATGAACATTTTTTAATCTTTCGGTAACGGTAACATGTTCTGTTTTAAATGTTTCCTGCAAATTTTTAATTTTTTCGTCAAAAACTGTTTTAACCTGATTGATTCTCTCTAAAGCCTGCTCGCGCAGTTTTACAAAAGCGGTTTCTTCCATCTTATCCGCGCGTTTTCCGGCTGTTTCAAAAACATCGTTTAAAAGTTTTTTTACTTTTTCCATGTCGTGGATAAGGTTTGTTTCTCTTTCGCGCTCGACTTTTGATACAGCTTCGCGGTGTTCTTCGATTTTTTTTTCTATATCCTGCGCCGACGCGGTAAACTGCATGACAGTTGATTTGGCGGAGTCAGAAGCTTCGCGCACCGCGGCATCGATCGCTTCCGCGGTATTTTTCTCGTAACGTTCCCCGGTTTCTTTCAGGCTTTTTTCCGCGGCTTCTATAGCTTTTTCCACCTGTTCGAATTTTTCTTTCGCTTCTGTTACGCGCTTACTCGTGTTTTCGACAAACGCAGATTCGTCTCTTATGCGGTTTAGATTTTCCTGCACCCTGTCGGTCATTCCGAAAAGTTCTTCAAGGGAAGATTCGAATGTGTGAATATGTTCTTCTATGCGGGCGATTGCTTCCGCTTTTTTAACGAGTTCTTCTTCGTTCAATTTTTGGATATTCTTCATTAACTGAGCGGCGGCTTTTTTTTCCACGTCAAGATCAATGCCGAAATTTTTTACCGCCATGCTTTTTTCTTCGGCGAAAGCGGCGATCTCTTCCTTGCATTTTTCCGCGTATTTTTTAACTTTCTCGAGCGGACGGTTATTTTTATCCGCAAGTCTGTAAAGCAGCAAAGCACAGGCGACAATGCCAAGTGTAATTAAATTTCCGATTGTAAAAAACATCAGTATTAAAGCCCCTCCTGATTAATACTCAATTTATTTATTCTAGCATAAAATCATATAATTGGCGATAGTTACTGAAGGAAAAGTCAGGTTTTGGCTTTTTATGCGCGGTATTAACGGCTAACGGCCATTTTATCAGAGCGGTTTTCATTCCCGCGCGGAACGCTCCGGTGACATCGTATGAATGACTGTTCCCGACATAAATAATCTTCTCGCAAGGCAGATCCATTCCGGCGGCAAGTTTTGTAAAAGATAAAGGATGAGGCTTGAGCGCGCCTGAAGTTTCCGAACAATGAACAGCATCCCAAAGATTATTTAATTTTAAATGATCTAGTTTGATACCGGGCGGGAAATCCGATAAAAGCCCCAATTTATAACCGGCGTTTTTAAAAGATGTAAGCGTCTCTCTGACATGTTTAAAAAGTTTAATCTTCTTAAAAAATTCTTCCCATCCTCTGTAAATCATTTTTTCGATTTTTTCTTTTAACGGCTGCGCAGGAACGCCTAAAATTTTTGCCGTTATCTCGGATTGAAGTTCATAAAAATCGCCGTTAGAAACCGGAAACTGAGAAACGAAATCTGAAAATTTTCCGCCAGGAATATTTTTTTGAATTTTTTCCTGCAAATTGCGGATAATAATTCTTGTTTTTCCGAATGCGGATAACAGCCGCCATTCTTTAATCAGAAAGGGTAAGAGTCTTATATTAAAGCGGTAGTTGGGATAAAGCGTTCCGTCGAGATCAAAAGCTATTCCTTCTATATCGCCGCGTTTTTTACAGCGCGTTTTTAATCGCATAAAATGATTGTAACAAGGGTTTGAGATAGTGACTAGTGATTAATGCTCCGTGATGATTACGTTAAGATTCTTCTTGGAACAACTCTGAATGTGAGTTTATGCGACAGAAAATAATTTGCCGGTTAGGTTTATTGGGATGATTATTCCGAAATAGCATAATAATATTTTATAATTAAATAGCCGCAATCATTTCTTTTTGAATAAGCTGGGTTACAAATTCTGAAGGGGTTTGGTGCATAGATTTGGCACGAGCATTAAGAATATTGATTGTTTTTTCATCAAGCAGAAGCATTCCGGCTCGGCGTTCGGTAAAGAACCCCCCCTCGCCTCTTTTAATTTTTGGAGTAGTTTTTGTATATAAATCATCTAAAGCAAAAGCTTCTTCTTCAGTCATTTCAGGCATTGTATCCTCCTATCCATATATCATTTCCCGGTAAACCTTACGGCAAGGCATTGCATGAAATATGTTAATAGAATCATCGTCTATTTTATTATACATGATTTCCAGCAGATTGCCGTTAAGATCAAATCCAATTATAAGATACTTGTTATATGCTTCTTCAATCGGATCTTCATATATAAAAGTCTCAAAAGCACGTATTATATCGGCTTCTGTTTTGCCATGTCTGAATGCCGCTTGGTTAAATTTGATATAAGCATACATTGGCATATTTTATATATTAACATCAAATAAATTAAAATACAATTTCTATATACTTGTAAAAACAGCCAAAATTTCTAAAATTTCTCAAAATTGCGCTTGTATAAAACCTTGACTTTCTAAGGTTATTATAGGACACTGAATTTATTATGAAACGTCTTATCAAAGGTATAATAATATTTTTTGGCGTCATTTTATTGATTTTTGTAATTTTATTAACAGCGCCGCTGCTTTTTAAGAATCAATTGATAGATATTGCCAAAACAGAATTGAACAAGATGCTGCTTGCAAAAGTCGAATTTAAAGATTTGACTTTGTCTTTTATCCGCAGCTTTCCTAACGCGTATATTGCTCTTGACGGCTTGGAAGTAGTCGGAGTCGGCGATTTTAATGACGAACTGCTGGCTGCGTTTGACAGGTTCAGCGTTACCGTAGATTTAATGAGCGTGATCAGAATGGATAACATAGAAGTAAAATCCATATTGCTCGATCACCCGCGGCTTAACGGTCACATACTCGAGGATGGCAGGGCAAACTGGGAAATTGTAAGACCTAGCGAAGAAACTCCCGAAGAAACTCCAGAAGATNCCCCCGGGGAAGAAACCGCCGAGGCGGAAAAGGCTCCTTCCGATCCGTTTAAATTTAAAGTCGGTTTAAACCGGTTTGAAATCCGCAACTTACAGGCTTCTTTCCGTGATGATAAAAATAAAATGACCGCGCAAATCGAAGCTTTAAATTTTAATCTGCGCGGCGATATGAGAAAAGAAAATGTGGATTTAAATTTGAATCTTGCGATCGACGGAATTGATTTTTGGATGGACGGTGTTCGTTTCGCGAATAAAGTTAATGTCGGCTTTGTTTCGACAGTCGCCGCCGATTTAAAAAATTTATTTTTTACTATTAAAGATAACCGTTTTAATTTAAATGATATTGTTTTAATATTGAACGGCTCCGCCGGAATCAGCGGCGGCGATATAAATCTGGATGTTTCTTTCGCGACAGAAAGAACGGACTTTAAAAGTCTTCTCTCGCTTGTTCCCGCGATTTACATGAACGATTTCCGCGACCTGCAGACAACAGGAAGCCTTGATTTAAGCGGCAGCGTAAAAGGCACATACAGCGAAAATTCGATGCCAAGCGCCGATGTAAATCTTGCCGTTAATAACGCCATGTTTAAATATCCTATGCTTCCCAAGTCGGTCGAAAAAATAAACATCGCGCTTAAAGCGCATTACGACGGCGAAGTATTCGACCGCACAACGCTCGATCTTGACAGATTCAGTTTTGATATTTCCGGAAATCCTTTCAGCATGGAAGTTCACGCGAAAACGCCGGAAAGCGATTTGCAGGTTTCCGCCAAATTCGCCGGCAGGATTGATATCGATTCAATTACGGACATCATTCCTTTGCAGGATATGACTTTAAGCGGTCTTCTTGAATGCGATATCGCGCTTGCCGGAAGATTATCAACTATACAAAATGAACAATACGAAAATTTTCAACTGGAAGGTAATTTAGGTTTAAGCAGATTCAGGTTCGACGCTCCGTTTTTTCCGCTCGGAGCTTCCATCACAAGCACGAATATAAATTTTACGCCGCGGAGGGTTGAGCTTGTCAATCTTGACGCGGTTGTCGGCGGCACGGATGTTGCGGTTAATGGCTCGCTTGAAAATTTTATTCCGTTTGTTTTAAAGAATGAAACAGTCAGGGGAAACCTTACGGTCAGATCGAATAACATCAATCTGAACGAATTTATGAGCGGCGAGAAAAAAGAAGAAGAAACAGTAAAAGAAGAATCAAGTCCGTTAAGTGTAATCGAAGTTCCCAAAAACATTGATTTTTCGTTAAATGTAAACCTTAGAAATATTTTGTTTGATAAGCTGCAGATAACAAATACCGCAGGCGCCATAATCGTTAAAGACGGAAAGCTGGATATGCGCAATCTGGCTTTAAATCTGCTCGAAGGAAGCCTTGTCTTAAACGGCGAATACAATACGCAGAATATAGCGGTTCCGTTTATTAATTTCAGCATGAACATAAATCAGTTTGATATAACTTCGGCTCTGACGTCATTCGCGTTTTTAGAAAATATTTTACCCGAGCCTCAGAATTATGCCGGAAAAGTATCGGCGAATTTGACTTTATACAGCGTGCTGGATCAAAACATGTCTCCTGTATTAAACAGCATTGGTTCAAAAGGCAGGCTTCAGACAAATAATCTGCAGATACGCAATTCTAAAATATTCGAGACAGTCGCCGATTATACAAGAAATGAATCATGGCGCGCTCCGACTTTGGATAATGTTGATGTAGGATTTGAAATAAAAGACGGACGCTTGTATCTTGAAGATCCGATTGTGATGAATATGCCGCCGTCGCGGATAGAACTTACAGGCGATCAGGGTCTTGATATGACTCTGAATTATAAAATTGACGCGACTATGCCTGTCTCCGCGGTCGGCGCCGGCGCGGCGAATATTTTGGGACAGATTCCCGGCGGAGCGAATATAAGAGAAATTAAAATCACAGGTCTTGTGCGCGGAAACGCGAAAGACCCGCAGATTACTCTCAGCGTCGCCGATATGACAAGTACGGTTACCGGAGCTGTCAGGGATGCTGTAACGCAAAGAGTGCAGGAAGCCAGAACTCAGGTTAACGAAGAAATAAACCGTCAAATAGATAATTTAATGGCGGAAGCGCGAAGACAAGCTGATAATGTCCGTAACACCGCAAAGCAGGCTGCCGACAGGGTACGGCGCGAATCCAACACCGCCGCGGAAAAACTTGTCAGCGACGCCGGAACAAATGTTATTCAAAGAAGACTTGCTCAAAGCGCGGGCGATGTGCTTAGGAAAGAAGGCGAAGACAACGCCAGAAAACTCGAGCAGGAAGCTGATAATCAGGCAAGAGCGATTATGAATGAAGCCGAAAGAAAAGCCGACGAATTAAGAAGGCAGTAGTTACGGATCGAATCTTGAAGATACGGGAATTTTGACAATGTTTACAAAATGTCCCGGCGCTCTGTAACGGTTTAAGAATGCGCTGAATGATGTTTCTTCGGCGCTTTCAAAAACCACGATTCTGAAATTTCCAAGCTCGTCAAAATATGGGACAAGAGCCGCGACATGAAAATACTCGCGAAGGCGCGGCGTTCCCCGCGGAGACGCCGGATTTGATCTTTCGCGGCTTACGGCGGCAAGATAAAAATTATACGGTTCATCAATTGCCAGAGCGTAGAGGAGCGGATGTAGTCCGTTTATTTCGTAGCCCGCTTCGCTCATAAAACCGGGATAAGATTCTATTACATATGTTCTGTTCTGATAAACAGTAATCAGCGAAAAATCATCGCGGCGAATTTCAAATTCGTCGAGAACGCCGTAAGCGGGCGATCGAAGAGAGGTATTCGCGGCTGCCGCAAGATTTCTGATCCAGTCAAGACCGAAGAAAAGATCAAACTGGGCTTCCCAAAGTTCAGTGAACGAAGAACCGCGTGTTCCGAACGGCGCTTTTAACGGAGGAATCGCAAGCCGCTTTCCCGTCACGGGGCGCAGTATTCCGTCTATCAGCCATTTAACAAAACCCGAACAATTCAAACCCTGAGTCCGCGTATTTTGTCTTTGAAGCGTTTCGATTAAAACAAAGTTTCCGTTTTCATCAATCGCGCCGTCATCCGCGTAACGAAAATTTCCAAGCAGCCTTCGCACCTGCGTTATAAAAGCCCTGTGATCCCTGTAATCAATTATATTAGGTTCAAAATAATGTATCGGAAATTTTTTATCTGCAAGACGGAGGATATCGCTTAACCGCATCGTATAAAGCCTGTCAAAATTTACAGCGATCGGTATTGAACGCGCGATATGTCCGCCGTAGAGAATCACATCCATCTGGCATTTTTCGCTGTCAAGAGGACGAAATTGAATATGAGTATTCTGATCGCTTCTTAAATAAATTCTTATCTCGATGCCTCTTCCCGTATCTTTACGGCGGGTCAGCATCCACGACCCTTGAGCCCATCCCGGATATGTTCCTGTGGCTCTTCGATCCGCCGTGCTTTCTCCCCTCATCAGCTCACGCGCGAAAATCACTCTGAATTCTTCCCTGCCTTCCATCGTGCTGATTCGAACTCTTTCGCCGCTTTCCAGCGTTTCAATAACCGGTCTCATTCCCAGCACTCTGCCGGGAGTATCAATTATCCATGTATTGTACATATTCCGCCGTAAAAGAGAATCATCGCTAATCCGGTTGATCGGCAAATCAAAACCATGCAAAGGCAGAATCAGCGCGAAAATAAAAAAAATCATTAAAAACAATTTCATATCTACTTCAATTATCGGCTTTTTTCCATTATACTTACCATGACTGGGAGGAATTTTAAATGAAACTATACAGCCGCGGGCAGGTGATATTTTTCTCGTTTTTGAGCGCCGTAATCGTAATTCTCTTCGCATTTGGTTTTGGTTTTGTCAGACCTTTGCTGCCCAAAGTTAATTTTGACGGTTCCGCCGGTTTGCAGGAAAGTCATACCGAAGAATATAAATTGATTCAATCCGATTATTTTGGATTACCCGCTTCGGATCTTACCGCGTTTTCCGAAGGCGAGCGCGAGAATATTTCGATATACGAGCGTTTAAATTCCGCTGTCGTAAACATCACTACAGAAATTATGGCTATAAACTGGTTTTTAGAACCTGTTCCGCAGGAAGGAAGTTCCGGGTCAGGATCGATAATCGATGTAAAAGGATTTGTTTTAACCAACAACCATGTTATTCAAAACGCGCACAGGGTATTTATAAATCTTTCCGACGGCTCCCAGTATGAAGGGACAATTGTCGGCGTAGACCCCGAAAACGATTTGGCTGTTTTAAAATTCGAACCGCCCGGAAATATGGAGTTAAGAACCATTCCTTTCGGCGATTCGTCGAATCTTTTGGTCGGGCAAAAAGTCTTGGCAATCGGCAATCCGTTCGCTCTTGAGCGCACTCTTACTGTCGGCATTGTGTCAGGTCTCGGAAGACCGATTCAGACATCCAGAAACAGAATTATCCGCGACATGATTCAAACAGACGCGTCGATAAATCCCGGCAATTCAGGCGGTCCGCTTCTTGACACACAGGGCAGAATGATCGGAATTAATACGATGATTTATTCTCCTTCCGGCGGCTCTGTCGGCATCGGCTTCGCAGTCCCCGTTAACACAGCCAAACGCGTTGTTTCGGAATTGATCCAATACGGAAAAGTCCGCCGCGGCTGGATTGACGCCACGGTTGTGCAGATATTCCCGAGCCTTGTACGTTACGCGAAACTTCCCGTCGATTCGGGGCTGCTTGTGTCGCGCATCCGCAGAAACGGTTTTGCCGAACGTTCCGGTCTGCGTCAGGGCAGCGAACCTGTCCAGTACGGCAGAAGCGTAATTTATCTTGGCGGGGATATTATTAAATCCGTTAACGGAATCGCGACAAATTCCCTCGCCGACCTTTATGCCTCCCTGGAAGCGTCAAGACCCGGCGATACAGTGCCTGTAGAAATTATCCGAGGAGGTCAGCAGATGACCTTGCGCGTAACGCTCGCCGATCGCGAAGAAGTTATGAACTAAAATAGCAATATCAGCGCTAAAAAATCAGCCCGACTCCCGTTCCGCCGAAGCCGCCTGATTGTCCGCTCTTTGACCATATTCCGCCGCGGAGGGAGATTACAAGATTAGAAATTGTTATATGAAATTCCGCGCCTGCAAGATGTTTTGCCGTGTCATTTATATCTTTATTTTCTAAATTAAATTCGCAGCGGTAGGATAATCCCGCGTTAAGAAAACCTCCGCGGTAAAGAATTCCCGCGCCAAGATGCAGTTCCGGGATAAATCCTTCGGGACCGCGCCAAAACGCGGCGGGGCAGAAAATTAAAAAGAAAGGTTTTAATTCAAGGGAAAAAGGCAGAATTAACTGCGCGCCTTTTCCGGGACTTACCGGATATTCGCCGTTTTTTCCTGCCCAAGAATAAGAAAAGCCGGCTGCGAAAGCAAGCGGAAAATTTTCGCCGTTAAAAAAAATATATTTTGCCGAGCCGGATAATCCCCAGCCTGTTTGATCTTCCAAGTACGGATTTATGTTAAAAGCCGCAGTAATTTCCAGATTTTTTATAGGAGAAATCCGCATATCGATTTTAAACGGAAAAATGACCGCAGCATCATGCGCGTTATTTTGCGATGCCGCCGGAAAACTGCCGGTTAAAAGGCTTGCGCTAAACTGATAACTGCCCGCGGAGAGAACTGCGGGAGACGGCGTAAAAACAAGCCCTGAAAATCCGCTGTCTGCTGACTGCGGAAAAATTCCCGCCGAATAATTGATTTCTGTTTCCAGCGTCAGGGACAAACGCCGCGCTGTTACATCTAACGTTCCTGACGCTTCTATCACCGCGGTGTAAACGCCTTCGGGTACGGGGCTTCCTTCCGAATCATTGCCGTTCCATGTTACCCTCTGAACCCTGGCGTCAAATTGCGCAAGTTGTTTTTCGTAAATAACGGAACCGCCGGAATCGTATATTACAAGAGTTCCTTCTCCGGGAGCTGTAACCTCAAACCTGTATTCCGTTGCGCCTAGGTTTCCGGGGTTCGAAGGATTAAAGCGTCTGCGGCTCTGAGAAGCGTTTCTTAAATTAAACGCGGCTCTTTTCATGTTTATATCAATATTCGTAATTTTGTCATTGTCAACTAACACAGTTACGGTTTCGTCTTCCCAGCCGAAAGCGCGGGCTGTAATTGTGCGGTAACCTGAGGGAAGATGCAAAATAATCGGAGAGACGGGAGCATTTTTATTTTCTGTTATCGGATGCGTTCTTAATGTATCATCTAACGTACTTGCATATACAAGGTGAGGATTCTGCGGCGTACTGTCCGCGTCTCCGAGAATTGTAACAGACACATAACCGCGGACTTCCGTCATTCTGACCGAAACAACAAGGCGGCTTGTATCAAATAAAGTTACATTAAAAATTTTGCCGCTGTATCCGTCTTTATGCAGCCGTATATGGTATTCACCAGGAGGTATATTATCCAAAGTTAACGGAGTAAGCCCCCGATCCGCGCCGTCAATAAAAACTCTTACTCCGTGCGGATTGGTGCGGATAATTAAACCTTTTCCCGCGGTCTCCTCAAACTTATCAACAGTAATATTATTTGCAGCCAGATACGGTGAAAAAAAACAAAAGAGAAAAAACACCGACACAAAACGAAGCCCGCTCATAATGTTTATTATAAGGATTTTTTTTTATTTGTAATACCAAGGCGGAAATTTTAGGCAGATGAGCTTGTTCTAAAACTCGGTTAGTTTTGTAATATCTTAATTATTCTTCCCATTATGCCGAAGTTTATGGTAGAATTGTGCAAGCGGTGTCCGAAAAGTATGAAATACTTGTTCGGACAACCATCGATTTGGGAGAAATCAAAAAATGGCTGGAAGAACAATCCTTCTTTTGCTGCTTATTATTATTTTGTCCATAGGCGGCATAGTCTGGTTCGATTTTTTAAATGTTATTGACGCTAAAAATCTGCTGGCTCCGGTTTTGCGATTTATCCCTTTTATTCCCGGCGAAGGCAGAACTCAGCCTCCTATAGACGAAAACGAAATAATTAATCTTGACGCTGAACGGCTCGCGATACGCCTCGAAGTTCTTGATCTGCGAATGCAGGAACTTGATACCCGAGAGCGTGATTTAGACAGCCAATACGGTTTGATAATGCAAATGGTTCAAGAACTGGAAGAACAGCGAAAAGCGGTTGAAGAACAGCAAAAAACTATCATTGCCGATAAATTAGATGCCGAAAATAAGGACAGTAATGTCGAACAAAACGCCCGGTATCTGACAGGCATGCCTCCGCAGAACGCGGTGAATATCATTGCCCAATTGGATGATCAGGACGCAATCGACGTTATCCGGAAGACCGAAGAAATTGCAAGAGCCGAAGGAACAGCTTCTATTGTGTCCTTCTGGTTCTCGCTGATGGAGCCTGAACGAGCCGCCGATCTGCAAAGAAAAATGGCAGGCCGTCCGCCGAGTCTGTAATTTCGTTAACCTTCCGGCTTGCCTTTACGGTAAGACAGCTTCTTTTAAGGAGGCCGGTTGGTGTTAGCCATTACCGCCTATTCAGAACCTATCCCGATTGACATTTCTCCAGGTGAACAGCTTAAAATTCATGAAGACGATGAAAACGAAGAAAGGTCAAGTTTTGCCGAAATTCTCGCGGGGCTTCTGCAGAATGTAAAAGGCGAAAACGATGTATCGGCTGATGACGCTCTTGACGCGTTAACCGCCGAAAAATCACGGGAAGGAAACAAATTAAATCTTTTTGCCAACGCGATAGAAGGCAATATTGATTTAGACAGCATAGCGCAGGCAGACGATTTGCATGCGAACGGCTACGGCAGCTTACTTGGTAACGGTGCGCAGGTAAGCGAGGAAACGGATTTTTCCGATGTAATTATACAAAATGAATTTCAAAATAATTTAAGCGCCGAACATCTGTTTAAAAGTGCGTTAGAAACAGATGCTTCCTTAATCGATGAGATCGCGGATCTTCCGCATGATTTTGTCAATAATAAAAATTTAAATTCGCGGCAGGATTTACAGGATGAATTATCACCGCAGACACAAACTGCTGTAACCGCCGGAACGGATGAATCCGAAGCGCAGCTTCTTAACGCGGCTAATCTTGCCAAAGAAGCGAACGAAGCAGCCGGCAAAAAAACAAAAACGTTAAACGAAAATCAAAGCGCGGTGACGGAAGCTTCCGTTAAAAACGAAGAATCTAAACCGTTATCCGAAAACGCCGCTAATCTGATTAAAAAGGAAGAAGGCATAAGCAAGCTCGATGAAATGCGAAACCGTATCCGCAAGGAAAGGGTATCGTTCGAAATCCGCGATTTACGGACAGGCTCGAACAATCCGGCAAACGCTAACGCCGGTTACGCGTTAGTTGAAACAGCGGTATCGGGAAGGTTAGGGCAGGTTTCAGGTCAGGAGATAACTCTCGATCTTCGTCTGCCCGATCAGGGAAACGCGCAGGCTCAGTCGGCATGGGAAACAAAAGCCGGAAACGCTTTGGAGAACATGCTTGCCCGCGAGCTTCATAATAACTTTAACGGCGACATTGTCAGGCACGCCTCAATGGCTCTGCGTGACGGCGGAGCGGGAACCATCAAGATAGCGCTTCATCCCGAAACCCTCGGAAATGTAAAGATACATCTTGAAATGACCGACAACAAAATTACGGGTGTAATTATCGTAGAAAGTCCCGAAGCGCTGAACGCCTTCCGCAAGGAAATTTCCGCGCTTGAGCAGGCTTTTAAAGATACAGGTTTCGCAGACGCGAATCTTGATTTATCGCTTGCCGGCGAAGGAGCCGGGTCTGACAATCAGGAATTTAAAGACAATTCCTTTTTACGCCAAATGGCATCTAACAATTACGACGGATCGTACGAACAAGATACGAGTTCCGTCATCGACGTCTTTTTTGGACGGAGAACAGAATCAATAAATATGCTTGCATAGCAGGGAGAGAATATGGAACTTTCAGCAGCGCCGGCTCTTAGAACGGATATGACATCGCAGGAAAAATTCGAACTTGAAAAATTCGCCCGCGATTATAATCTAAGCATTAATCCGTCAAGACAGCCGCAGCAAAGTTTAGGTAAAGATGATTTTTTAAAAATTCTTATTACTCAGCTTTCTTATCAGGATCCGACAGCGCCGATGGATGATAAACAATTCATCGCGCAGATGGCTCAATTTTCCACGCTGGAACAGATGACAGGAATGGCAAAAGATTTTTCATTGCTGACATCTATGTTAATGGGAAATGAAGCGGCGGGTTCGTTAGGTAAAAATGTGGAAATAGTCGAAGGGGAACGCACTATACAAGGTACAGTTCAGGCGGTTACCAGGGGAGAAGCACCGGAAGTGCTGGTAAACGGTAGTTTCTATAATTGGCATAACGTAGTAAAAGTTTTTGCCAATGAAAAGGAGTAGTGGGAAACCTTCGGTTTCCCTTCCGATTCGACGACGCTGCCATGCGGCAGCTTAAGTTAAGGAATAGTGGGAAACCTTCGGTTTCCCTTCCGATTCGACGACGCTGCCATGCGGCAGCTTAAGTTAAGGAGTATAACCCATATGATGCGATCATTGTTTTCCGGCGTTTCCGGACTTCAGAATCACCAGACAAGAATGGATGTGGTTGGTAATAATATTGCCAATATCAATACGACAGGTTTCAAACGAAACCGTGTCAATTTTCAGGACATGCTTTATCAGCAGATGCAGGGCGCGGCAAGTCCGACGGAAACATTGGGCGGCGTAAACCCCAAAGAAGTCGGTCTTGGCATGTCAATCGCTTCGATCGATACGCTTCACATTCAGGGAGCTTTGCAGACAACGGGAGTTCAGACAGACCTCGCGATTGCAGGTAACGGCTTTTTCGTTCTCGATAACGCGGGCACTCAGCTTTTTACCAGAGCGGGTAATTTTTCCGTTGATTCCGAAGGCATCATGGTAAATCCCGCAAACGGAATGAAAGTTCAAGGCTGGATGGCAAGAGAAGTTGACGGTTACACAATGCTAGATGTTTCAGGTCCTGTCGAAGAACTTGTAATTCCTGTCGGCGGAAAAGACCCCGCCAGAGCGACTACAATTGTCAACTTCGCGTGTAACCTTGATAAGCGCACTCCGGAATTATCAGAAAATCCGACAGGCGATGAAGTAATGAGGGCGACATGGTCAACCTCGATAAAAATTTATGACTCTTTCGGCGACGCGCACGACATGCAGGTTTCGTTTACAAGAGTGCCTGGTACTCCCAACAGCTGGAACGCGGCGGTTACAGTAAATCCGCAGGCTGAAGTTCCGACCAATACATCGATTGGATTCGGAGACGCCGCTCCCGAAGTCGGAGGTCCCGCTAACTTTATCGTGAACTTTTCGAATAACGGCACTCTGCTTTCCGCGGAAGACGGAGCGGGCAACGTATCCGGTGCTTCGGGCACTGTGCAGATGAATGTCGCTTTCGATGTTCAAACCGCGACACCGAACGAAGACGGCACTTTTGTCAGGCAGGAGTTTGTTCTTAATCTTGGAAGTGTCGGAGGATTCACAAATTCAATCACCCAGTACGCCGAGCAGAGTTCGACAAAACCTGTCGAGCAGGACGGCCGCGCAATGGGTTATCTTGATAATTTTAAAATTGATTCATCGGGAATAATCACCGGTGTTTATTCAAACGGCACCACAAGGGCAATCGGACAAGTCGCGATGGCAAGTTTCCCGAATCAAGGCGGTCTTGAAAAATTCGGAGATAATATGTTCCGCGTTTCGAACAACTCGGGTTTGGCGAACATCGGTCCTTCGGGAATAGCCGGAAAAGGAAAAATTGTTTCGGGTACTTTGGAAATGTCAAACGTTGACATGGCGGATCAGTTTGTAGACATGATCGTCACACAGCGCGGCTTCCAGGCAAACTCCAGAACAATACAAACAGCGGATCAGCTTTTACAGGAATTGCTTACGCTTAAGAGGTAATAAAGCAGGGGTTAGGGAGTAGGGAGTAGGGAGTGGGGATCATTGTTTGAAAACATGGCGTATATCAGTACGCTTAGATTACTAACAACAATCCCTACTCCCCACTCCCTATTCCCGGCTCCACATTATCTAACGGGTATGGTATGATAAAAGTAACTAAGCTTGACGGGACAGAATATTACATCAATCCTCATCAGATTGAGACCATAGAGATTCGCCCCGATACAACGCTTATGATGCTTTCCGGGAAATATTTTATAGTTAAGGAAAAAGCGGACGACGTATTAAACAGAATCGAGGCTTATCGAAAACGATTAGGCCAGTTCGCGGCACAGGAGTTATAGTATGGATCTAGCATCGATTGTCGGTTTGGTAGGCGCTTTCGGTATGGTTATTTTTACCGCGATTTCGACTGCCGGAAGTATACTCGGTTTAACCCGCCTTTTGAACCTTCCGTCATTCGCTCTCGTTGTACTTGGTTCCTACTTTGCTGTTATGGTTGCCAATAAATGGTCTACATCGCTTGGCGTTTTCGCCGCTATTAAACGTACTTTCAGCGTACCGGCGTTCAATGAACAGGCAATAATTCAAAAACTTGTAGCATTTTCCGAAAAAGCGCGCCGCGAAGGTTTGCTTGCTTTGGAAGACGAACTCGATGACCTCGACGATGAATTTATGAAAAAAGGACTTCGTCTTGTTGTTGACGGAACTGACGCCGCTATTATCCGCGATCTTCTGGAATTAGAATTAACTCAAATGCAGGTTCGCCATTCAGTTCTTCAGTCAATGTTGATGACATGGGCGGGCGCCGCTCCCGCTTTCGGAATGATGGGAACGGTTGTCGGTCTTGTAAACATGTTAAGTAACTTAGACGACAAATCGTCTATCGGTCCTAACATGGCGATGGCGCTTATCACAACTCTTTACGGTTCATTAATCGCGAACGTAACTGTCGCGCCGTGGGCTACTAAATTAAAAGGGCAGTCCAACGCCGAAGCTGCCGTAAGAGAAATGGTTATTGAGGGAGTTCTCTCCATTCAGGCAGGCGATAATACACGTATCCTTGCCATGAAATTATTGGCATATCTGGAACCCAGTCTGCGCAGAACTATGGAAGCTGAATTGCTCAAAGACTAAGTCAGGATAAAGAAGGAAAACATGGCGCGCAGGAAAAAAAAAGAAGATGAACTAAAACCACCCGATTGGTTAACGACATACTCTGACATGATCACGCTGTGCCTTTGCTTCTTCGTAATTATGTTCAATCCCGACGAAATATCTCAGGCACAGTTAGACGCAATCTCCGAATCGATGAGGCAGGGCAGCGTAGGTTCGGCTCCCGGAGGTTTCACTGTTTCCGCAGGGCGCGCTGCCGATTTGGGAAACACAATCGCATCTCTTCCTTCGATGGATCGCGGCAGGGTGATGGGGCAGGCAATGCGCAAAGCGGTCTCGGTATTTTCTCCCGAGCAGCGTTCCCAAAAAATAAAAATTACACATGACGAAAGAGGTCTTGTTATCACCCTTGCAGGAGACGCGTTTTTTGATTCCGCAAGCGCCCGTATAAATTTTGAAGAAACAAGAGAAATCCTTATACGCCTTGGAACTTTTTTAACAGATCCGATTTTAGCAGGCAGAAAATTCAGAATAGAAGGGCACACTGACGACTGGGATGTTGATCCCAACGGTCCCTGGGAAGATAACTGGCAGCTTTCCATCGAACGCTCAAGAGCTGTTTTAAGATTTCTGACAGGTCTTGGAATAAGCGAATATAATTTTCAGATTGCCGGTTTTGCCGCTACCATGCCTATATCGGATAATAACACTCCCGAAGGACGCGCCAATAACCGCAGAGTCGATATAGTAATTCTTGACGAAGGTCATCTGTAGTTCTTAAAGCTTAAATAATAAAGTTTTATTTTTTTTTCCCGAAATTCATAATAGAGGTTTTTTATGAG
>JGI24695J34938_10001938_pt1 | contig 16630 bp, 5 predicted proteins | sample TergutCo191P3_FD_34938 | JGI IMG/M metagenome (IMG submission 34938)
CGCTAACAAATTTCTAATCTATCATGATAAATTCAGGTTGTCAACGAGAAATAATTCGGAAATTTAGCGCTTTTTAAGATGTTTTTAGAAGAAAAACAATAGATTTTGAGATTCTTTTACCGCAAACCTTGCTGTCGGCGCTGATATTATTAAAAGGTTTTGGCAATTTTCGCCGCTTCATCCGCGGCAGATACAGCTTTTGCGTATTCGCCGCGGATTAAATTCAAAGATATTTCATCAATAGCGCTGATTATCTTACGCGGCCATTTTTTTTGCCTCAGACCGGACAGGGCTGTCTTAGCGTCTTTTATAATAAGTTTCTCACATGCCGTTTTTATATCATTCAGATTGTTACGCAGAAAATCCATATCGGCGCTGAAAATTTCTACATTCTCATCCGTTTCAGAGCGTTTGATTTTTTCCATAAACGATCGGAGAGTATTCATAAATTCGGGGGTTTCGGATGACACAACATTTATTTCTCTGTTATCCCCAGCATGTTCCAATCTTAGAGCCGCGTTTGAAAGCTGCATTTCGCCAATATTGGCGAGCGCGCTTTTTATGCCGTGAACGGTAGTGATAAACAATTCAATATCAGCGCCGCTTGTGTTTATCATCGGCAGCAATTCTTCCAGTATGTCAAGGGCATTTTCAATGTCATGAGCTGCAGCCGTTATCAATTCGTCGTTTATATACGCATTTTGCGCCGGAAACTTCGCCGCAAGAAGCTCCGCGCTTGTCGGATTGTTTTTACGCTGCGCCATTTCCTGCCTTGCCGCTTCGATAACTTCGGGAGGTTTTTTATTTCGTATCTGCTCATTCAGCGTTAAATTCAGCTCGCGCGAATCAATCGGTTTTGAAATAAAACCGTCAAAGCCGTTTTTCATAAACATTTCAGCGCGCCCTATCAAAGCATTGGCGGTCAGAGCGACAATAGTTTGCGTATAACCCATGCCACGCAGGATTTTCGTTGTTTCAATGCCGTCCATTTTAGGCATCATATGATCCATGAACACAATATCATATTTATTTCCGTCGTCTATTTTTTTAATGGCTTCAAAACCGCTTGATGCTGTGTCAATCTTTAATCCGTAAGGCATCAACATTCCTCTAATAACATAAATGTTTGATTCGATATCATCCACTACAAGAACGCTGCCATAAGGCATATATTCCCGTATAAATTGAGTTTTTTTCGCGATTGCGGCGCTTTGGAACCGGAAGGAATGCAGCTTTTCAGCAAGTTCAGGACCGCATACAGCCAGACTCATGCGCTTCTGCGGAATGCGGACTGTAAATACCGATCCCTTGTCCGGTTCGCTCTCTACGATTATTTCTCCGTCCATTAAATCGATTAAGCGTTTTGTTATGCTCATACCAAGGCCAACGCCGACTACGCTGCGGTTAGTCTTAAGATTAAAACGGGAATACTCGTCGAATAACCTTTCAAGCTGATTACTCGTCATACCCTGCCCTGTGTCACTTACGCGGAAAACAAGCGTTACGTCGTCATCAGAAGAATCTGACCGCTCGTGAGACGTCATGTTAAGCTGAGGTTCATGTCCGGATTCGACAGAAACAGCGAATTCAATTTTCCCTTCATCTGTATATTTGAACGCGTTGGAAAGAATATTATTCAAAATTTGTTTAATTCGAAGCTCATCGCCGTATAAATCAACCGGCGTGTTTTCGTCAACCTGAACATTAAATTTGATGGGCTTATTGTCATAACGCATGCGGTTTAACTGCGCGGTATCATTAATAAGGCTTGGGATATCATATTTTAATTGAACCAGCTCCAGTTTGCCGGATTCGATTTTAGACAGATCCAGTATCGCGTTAATAATATTCAGCAGCAAATCGCCTGATTCGTATATTTTGCCAAATGCATTTTTTGTATCCTGCTGAAGTGTTTCATCCCTAAAATGGATTTCAGCAATGCCCAAAATCGCGTTCATCGGCGTGCGGATTTCGTGGCTCATCTGCGAAAGGAAAATGCTTTTTGAACGGTTGCTTTGCTCCGCCTGATCTTTCGCCCTGACAAGCTCGATCGACGAATCGACAATGTTTTTTGTTATATCATTGCGGATAAAAGCGTTGGCGAACATCATGCCGGCGGAGCGGAGAATTATTATTTCGTTATCTGAAAATATTCGTTCCTTGAGGCAGTCATCGTAGCCTACATACCCCCAAAACTCATCATGTACAAACACCGGCGTTATAAAAATAGATAAAATTTTCTGCAGATTTAGCTGCGCCCGCTCGTCAGCGGACATATTACGCACAAGGCTGTTGATGCATTTTCCATGTGACAAGGTTTCCCACCAGCCGTGCAGCACGTCGTCATACGACACGTCTACCGTATAATCGCCGTCCAATTGCGGCCTGCTTTCGCTGACCCATTCGTATGTCAGGGCGCAGTACTGCCGTCCGTCTTTTTTATGATTTTTCCAAATACATACGCGGTCAACATCCACAACATTTCCCATGATATTCATGGACTTAAGCAAAATATCTTCAAAGTGCTCCATATCCGGATAAAGCAGTATGGAAGATACTTTATTTACCGCTTTAAGCAGTTCGTTCTGCCTGTTTATTTCCTCCGTCATTTTTGTATGCTCGCGCATATGACGCCTGTTTCTGTAAACGATGATCATTATCAGCGTAACAACAGCAAGAGACATTGCGATAGAGCCTAACAGCATAGGAAGCGGAGTTAACGCCATATAACCTCCGTTTCGTCCGCCGCGGACGCGGCTTTTGCGTATTCTCCGCGAAGCAATAAAAAAGAAATATCGTCTATAACATCGCTGATTTTACGCGGCCATTTTTTTTGTTTCAGCTCGTTAATAGCCGCCTTAGCGTCTTTGACGCCGAGTTTTTCGCACGCTGTTTTAACCTCGTTCAGTTTCTCCCGCAGAAAAACCATGTCATCATCAGAAACATCACGAGCGTCTTCCGCGTCGTCATTTATTTTTGATTGATTGAGTTTTTTCAGCAATTCTTTTAGATTACTTATAAATTCATGAGTTTCGGCTAACAACGCGCCTGTCTCCCCGCTGCTCGCCGAGCGTTCCAATCTGAGCGCGGCGTTTGAAAGCCGCGTTTCGCCGATATTGGCAAGCGCACTTTTCAAACCGTGAACAGTTGTGGCGAACAATTCAAGATCGGCTTTATTGTCCGTGTCGTTTAACTCAGGCGGCAATTCTTCCAGTACATTAAGTGCGTTCTTAATATCATTAACCGCCGCCGCCGCCAATTCGCCGTTTATGGGAGCTTTTTTATGATCTTTTTCCCTGTGTTCATGCCGCACCGCTTCCACGATTTCAGGCGGCGTTTTATTTCGCACAAACTCATTCAGAATATGATTCATTTCGCGGGAATCAATCGGTTTAGAAATAAAATCGTCAAAGCCGTTATCCAAAAACATTTTTTCATGTCCCAGAATGGCGTTGGCGGTCAGGGCGATTATTGTGCGCGTGTAACCCATACTGCGCATGATTTTCGCCGCTTCAATGCCGTCCATTTTAGGCATCATGTGATCCATGAACACAATGTCGTATAACAAACCGTCTCTAATTTTNTCGATAGCCTCAAACCCGCTGGAAGCGGTGTCGATTTTTAAACCGTAAGGCGACAACATTCCTTTGGCGACGTATATATTTGATTCAACGTCGTCCACAACAAGAATGCTGCCGTAGGGCATATACTCGCGTATAAACTGCGCCTTTTTAGCGATTGCCGTGCTTTGAAAACGGAAATTACGCAATTTTTTCGCCAGCTCGGCGCCGCACACGGTCTTATCAGCCCTCTTCTGCGGAAGGCGCATGGTAAACTCCGAACCTTTGCCGTATTCGCTCGTGACGAAGATAGAGCCGTTCATCAAATCAATAAGATGTTTTGTAATGCTCATGCCCAGTCCCGTGCCGATTGTTTCGCGGTTAGCGTCAATATTAAAGCGAGTGTATTCTTCGAACAACTCGGCGATTTGATCTTCTGTCATGCCCTGTCCCGTATCTGTCACTCGGAAAATAATCGCCGCTTCTTCGTCTGTTTCCGATTTTGATTCGGAAGAAATTGAAAATACGATCTTGCCCTGATCTGTATATTTGAACGCGTTACTCAGTATGTTATTCAAAACCTGTTTGATGCGAAGCTCGTCTCCGTACAAATTATGCGGCGTGTTCTCGTCAATATTAAGGATAAATTCAACAGGCTTGCTTTCATAGCGCAGGCAGTTTAACTGAACCGTGTCATTGATCAAACTTGGAATATCGTATTTGGAAATAACCAATTCCATTTTGCCGGCTTCTATTTTTGAAAGGTCAAGAAGGTCGTTTATAATGTTCAGCAGCAAATCGCCCGAATCGTAAATTTGCCCGAACGCTTTCTCCGTATCAGGCGCAAGGTTTTTATCATGCAGATGGATTTCCGCGATGCCCAATATCGCGTTCATCGGCGTGCGCATTTCATGGCTCATGTTGGCAAGGAAAACAGATTTAGCTTTACTGGCCGCTTCAGCTTCCGCTTGAAGTTTCGCCATTACCTCAATTTCCGTAACGTCCTGAACTATTTCAACAAACCCTGCCGTTTCGCCGCTTAAATCTTTCAGCGTTTCAATGTCTACCTTATGCGATAGATTATTCTGGATAAAATACGTTTGCTTTATGCCGCGTTTCACTTTTGCGACACCACATTCGTCGGTATTGCAGATGTGCGCCCCCCAATTGCTGCAATGTTTACCTAACATGTCTTTTCGCCTGACTTCAAGCAATTTTTCAACAGCCATGTTGATGAACGTCCAATTCATTTCCGTATCGGTGACAGAAATGGGCAGCGGTATCGCGTCCAGAATAGAATGATACCAGTGCGCCAGTTTTTCTGTTTTGACATGCTCTTCGTTTATCCTGCATAGCGTTTCGTTTCGCAGCACCGCGTTGATCATCATTAAACCNGCCGATTGCAGGATATGTATCTCTTCTTCGGAGAAAGTNCGNTCTGTTGTNCAGCTGTCAAGAGTNAACACTCCCCAGAATTTATCTTGCAGAAACAGGGGGATAATCACGATTGACTTAACGCCGTACTCTTCAAAAAAAACCTGCACGTCAGGAGGCGCNGATGAAAACGGTCCGTGTATAATTTCTCCCTTGCAAAATATGCTTTCCCAGCGCGGGAAGGTGTCATAAGGTATGTGTATATTTAAAGGTATGCGCGTTTTTATGTCTACNTTTTTATTATCCCATTCATAACTGTGAAACAAAACCTTATTACCGTCTATCATTCCGTCACGCCAAATATGCACGCGGTCTACNTCCACGCANCTGCCTAAAAACTTCATGCTTTCCGCCAGCAATGCTTCAAAAGGTTTTTCGTCATTNGCGGAGAGAAGGGCGGCGGCGACATGGTTAACCGTCTTTAGCAGCGTGTCCCTCTCCGCAAGCTGTTCNATCATCTTATTAAANGATGCGGAAAATTCTCCCATGTAATTAACGCGCTGATTGTAATCGCCGCGCGTTATCTGCTGCGCCTGCCATGTCAAATGTTTCANGGACGCGTGCAGCGATTTCAGCGGCGCGGCAATTTCATTCTCCCTCGGCGGCAATTCATTGGTCAGAATGCCTTTAGACATATCTTTCGCAAGCGCCCTTGTTTCCATGACGCATTCGGCGAAATATTGAAGCCCCTTGCCAAGTTCGCGAAATCCNTCGGGCAGTTCGTCAATAGCAAGGACAGCGGAACTTTGCGGCGCGTTTGACGGGCTGCGCATCACATCGCGTANATAATTTAATAAAACTTCCGCCACGGGTTCTACTTTCATTTTATTTAACCTGACTTTATGCCGTTATTTTTCAACTGTTAGCTTTCTGCATTGTCACAATTCCTTTAAAACGACAGACCCTGTCGCCGTTTGCCCAGCAATCTATTTCGCGGACATCATATTTTTTTCCGGTATACGCTTCAAGTATTCCCGCTATAAATCCTTCGTCATAAACACAAATGTTTTCGTTGGTAACGGGAAGCCCGCTGCAATCCAAATCCTGTTCGACAGTAAGCACAATGTTGCCGCTGCCTGAGTCAAACTCCTCTACCCGCAGTATGCCGATTTTAAAATCCTGAAATATTTTTTGCAGATTCGCCGNAAACACGTTTAAGTCGGCTTTTAAATCGAGCATNTTCTTCGCGAATTCAAACCCGGCTAAAAACCCTGATTGACGAAAATATTCGTTTGCCTGTTCAAGACCGTGCGCTTTNGTAAGCACATCTAACATTGTATACTCCATCAGCCGNTAAATAAATACCGGCATTTCGCTGCCCAAATCTACGCGTCCTTCTTTGATATTGCCCAAGCTGTCCCAGCAAAAATCCTTATGCTTTTTCCCCTGAGTAAATACATTTTCTTCCATATTAAACTCCCTCCTTGTCCGCATCCCGGAATATATCCGCCGTCTCATCCGCCGCGGACGCGGCTTTCGCGTACTCGCCGCGGATTAAATACAACGATATATCATCAATAGCCCCTCTTATTTTTCGCGGCCATTCTTTTTGTTTTAGCTCTTTAATAGATTTCTTGGCGTCTTTAACGCTTAGTTTTTCGCACGCTTTTTTTACATCGTTCAGTTTTTTCCGCAGGAAAATAATATCGTCATTAGAAATTTCGTGAACGGAAATATCCTTGCCGGCATTCGTATCAGAAACTTTGAGTTTTCCCAACAAACCTTTAAGATTATTCATAAACTCATGAGTTTCGGCTAACAATATGTTTATTTCCCCGCTATTCGCCGCATGTTCCAATCTGGACGCGGTACGGGAAAGTTTAATTTCGCCGATATTGGCAAGCGCGCTTTTCATGCCGTGAACGGTTGTAGCGTACAATTCAATGCCCGAGTTACTGCTTGCCGCGCCGCCCGCGTTTACCATCTGAAGCAATTCTTCCAGAACGACAAGCGCGTTTTTAATGTCTTTAACCGCCGCCGTTAACAATTCATTATCAACAGGCGTTTTATGCGCAGAATGCGCGGAAATATCCGCGTGCTTGTTTTCTTTTTCCTGCTGTTCCTTCCGCGCCGCTTCCACGACTTCAGGCGGTTTTTTGTTTCGTATAAACTCATTCAGAATACGATTCATTTCGCGGGAGTCAATCGGTTTGGAAATAAAGTCGTCAAAACCGTTATCCAAAAACACCTTATCCTGCCCGATCAGGGCGTTGGCTGTAAGCGCTATAATCGTGCGCGTATAGCCGGTACCGCGTATGATTTTTGCCGCTTCGATGCCGTCCATTTTAGGCATCATATGATCCATGAATATAATGTCGTATAACTTGCCTTTTTTAATTTTTTCAACGGCTTCAAACCCGCTGGAAGCCGTGTCGATTTTTAAACCGTAAGGCGACAACATTCCTTTAGCTACATAAATATTCGATTCCACGTCGTCCACAACAAGGACGCTGCCGTAAGGCATATACTCGCGTATAAACTGCGTTTTTTTCGCGAGCGCCGTGCTTTGAAAACGGAAATTGCGCAATTTTCCCGCCAATTCCGGTCCGCAGACGGCGTTATCCACCCGTTTCTGAGGAAGGCGCACGGTAAATACAGAACCTTTTCCAACTTCGCTCGTGATGGAGACGGAGCCTTTCATTAAATCGATAAGGCGTTTTGTAATGCTCATGCCAAGACCGGTGCCGACCGTTTCGCGGTTGGCTTCTGCGTTAAAGCGCGTGTATTCGTCGAACAGCTTGTCGAGTTGTTCTGACGACATGCCCTGCCCCGTATCGCTCATGCGGAAAACAACCGTCACGTTTTCGTCCGTCGATTCTTCCGCCGAAACCGCAAATTCAATCCTGCCTTTGTCGGTATATTTAAACGCGTTGCTCAATATGTTATTCAAAACCTGTTTAATGCGAAGTTCGTCGCCGTACAAATTATGCGGCGTATTCTCGTCAATCAGAAGGTTAAACTCAATAGGTTTGCTTTCGTAGCGCAGACAGTTTAATTGAACGGTGTCGTTGATCAGGCTTGGAATATCATATTTTATCGGGTTAAGCTCAAGCTTGCCTGTTTCTACTTTTGAGAGATCAAGGATGTCGTTAATAATGGAAAGCAATAAATCGCCTGACTCGTATATCTGGCTGAACGCTTCCGCCGTGTCCGTAGAAAGCGTCTCATTCTGAAGCTGAATTTCCGCGATACCAAGCAGCGCGTTCATCGGAGTACGCATCTCGTGGCTCATGTGCGCTAAAAATCTGTCCTTTGCCTGATTTGCCATTTCGGCGGCATCCAGCCGCCTTCGTTCGGAAATATCGGTTAAAAAGCCCTCTATCATGCGCCTCGTTCCGTCAGGATTTCTTTCAACTACATGGCCACGTACCCATATCCATTTTACGGCGCCGTCTTTCGTAATGCCTTCGAACATTAATTCAAGCGGTAGGTTTACCATTTTGGGATCTTCTTCCCGACTCGCGAAACTTACCGCGTCTTTTGGCTTCATTATTTTGCACATAAATTCCGGCATGCTTGCGTTTACAAGCTCAGATGGCGTATAACCCAGCAGCGCCTCTACGCCCTCGCTTACAAAAGTAAAAATAAAACCTGAAGGGGAACTAACGCCCTGAAACACCATACATGGCAGATTGTTCATCAGCATTTCGTTCCTGCGCATAAGAGCCCGGCGTTCAATGCTTTCCAGAGCGATGGTCATTAAGTCAGAAAGGGACGAAGCAAAACTTTGTTCTTCCGCCGTCCACTCTCGTTTTTCCGGAAACGCGTCGCTTCGATGCTGCTCAACTCTGACAACGCCTACAAGCTTGCCGTTTAAACGCACAGGCGTATCTAATAAGGCGCATACGTTAGAATCAAAACTTTTGATTATCGGCGTCAAAGCATTGGGAACCCTGAAGTCGTTTATGACAACCCGCCTTTCGTTTAAAAGCATTTCCATATACTCAGCGCATTTTGAGACATCGACTTCATACTGCAGGCGGCATATGCCGCTTTTAAAATCATAAAGCGTTATGTTTTGCAAAACAGCGCCATCCACTTTCCATACCCCGACATAATTCGCGCCCATTGCGTTACATCCTTCACGGGCGATCATTTCGGCGACTTCTTCAATATCTCCCGCAGAAAGCGTGGACGACTTTGTGATTCTTACCAATGTGTCGCTGAATATTTTGGGCCTGTAATTACGCGATCTGGACGCGTAAGAAAAATAGGCAAACAATACAATGGTACAGAAAAAACCTATAGGCGAAAGATCGTAAGCAAGACCGAAAAGATTTATCGCGAAAGCGAGATATAGCAAAAAAGGCAGCAATAACCCGATGCCCGTAATAATCAGAAACGGATACCTACGGAAATTTTTTATTATATAGCGGGATAAAATAGAGTAGAAAAATAAAAAGCCCAGCGTGACAAAGGCGATATTTATTATAAAAAACGGACCAGCAGGAGGTATAGTGCCGATTGAAGGATCGGGATAATCAAAATTCGCAAAATAAAGCTTATGCAAAGGGTTTGTAAAAAGCATAAGGTTGATAAAGGCGGGTATGGCTATTATAAGAATTTTTAACCATAATGATTTTGCAAGTTTTGCTTCTGTAAAATTCAGGATAAACCAAAAAGTTACATAAGGGATAACAGTGGCGAAAAAAACCTTCGGAACAAAAACATACGTATAATATTCAGGCGCGGAGAACAGTTTAACGGCATCCAGCGCGGTCCAAATTAGCGTAACGATGCACAGGAGATAAAAACCCGTCATCCTCCTGTCGCCGGTATCGCCTAACCTGTGCCTAAAAATTAAAATACTGATTATCAAAATAATAAAAATTGACACGAAGAATAAAACTATTTTGACACCCAAAGTATCGCTCCTTCTTTAATGCCGCCTATGTCGCCCCTGCCGTCCGTTTCTCACATATTCACCGCATCAGCCGCGGCATCCGCGGCTTTTGAGTACTCTCCGCGAATTAAAAATAAAGATATCTCATCAATAGCATCGCTTATTTTACGCGGCCATTTTTTTTGTTTAAGCTCGTTCAGCGCGGTCTTGGCGTCTTTTATGATAAGGTTTTCACATGCTGTTTTAATTTCATTCAATTTATTACGCAGGAAATCCATGTCCTCATTGGAAACTTCAAGAGCATAGGGGCCATCGTTATTATCTGTTTCAGGACGCTTGTATTTTCCAAGCAATGCCTGAAGCGTATGCATAAATTCTGTGGTTTCAGCTGCCAGGACGCTTATTTCCCTGTTCTGAGCCGCATGTTCCAATCTGAGCGCGACATGCGAAAGCTTTATTTCGCCGATATTGGCAAGCGCGCTTTTCATACCGTGAACTGTCGTGGCGTACAATCCCAAATCCGCTTTACCCGAATCCAGCAAAGGCAATAATTCTCCCAGTACGTCAAGCACGTTTTCAATATCATGAACCGCCGCTGTTATTAATTCATCGCTTATAGCGGTTTTTTGCGCGCTTTCCGAGCTGCTGCCTTTACGCTTCGATATTTCCTGCCTTGCCGCTTCGACAACTTCGGGCGGTTTTTTATTTCGTATAAGATCATTCAGCATTAAATTGAGCTCGCGGGAGTCAATCGGTTTGGAAATAAAACCGTCAAAACCGTTACGCATAAACATTTCCGCCCGCCCTATTAAAGCGTTTGCGGTTAACGCGACAATATTATGCTTATATCCCAAAAGCCGCATATTTTTTGTCGTTTCGATGCCGTCCATTTTAGGCATCATATGATCCATGAACACAATGTCGTATACTTTTCCTTCTTTAACTTTATCAATAGCCTCAAAGCCGCTGTAAGCGACATCGACGCTTATTCCGTAAGGCAGCAACATTCCTTTGACCACATAAATATTTGATTCGACGTCATCCACTACAAGAACATTGCCGTACGGCATATATTCCCGTAAAAACTGAGTTTTATTTGTGAGCGTTGTGCTGCGGAAATTAAAATTATGCAATTTTACGGCAATATCGCTGCCGCATATCTCCGAACCAACGCGTTTCTGCGGAAGGCGCACGACAAATTCCGTTCCCTTGCCCTGTTCGCTGTTCACAATTATTTCGCCTTTCATCAGATCAAGAAGATGTTTTGTAATGCTCATGCCTAATCCGGTGCCGACTGTGTCGCGGTTAGCCTCGGTGTTAAAGCGCGTATATTCATCAAACAAATCCTTAATTTGTTCGTTATTCATCCCCTGCCCTGTATCGCATATACGGAAAATAATTATAACATTTTCGTCATCATCGCCATCTGGTTCATAAGTAACATTAAGAGTGACGCCGCCTTCGTCGGTATATTTAAATGCGTTGGAAAGAATGTTGTTTAACACCTGCTTGATGCGAAGCTCGTCGCCAAACAGGTAATGCGGCGTACTCTCATCCAGATTGATGGATAAATCGATCGGCTTTGAGTCATAACGCAGGCGGTTCAACTGCACGCTGTCGTTGATAAGGCTTGGAATATCATATTTAACGGGAACCAGTTCAAGTTTTCCGGCTTCAATTTTGGAAAGATCAAGTATGTCGTTGACAATGTTAAGCAATACGTCGCCTGACTCGTATATTTTTCTGACCGCTTCTTCGGTATCAGATGAAAGGTTTTCATCGCGAAGCTGAATCTCTGTGATGCCTAAAATTGCGTTCATTGGCGTGCGTATTTCATGGCTCATCTTAGCCAAAAAACTGCTCTTTGCTTTATTCGCGTTACGCGCTTCTTCCGCCGCGAGCGCAAGCCGCTGCGTCATTTTTCTGTTTCTGATGAAGAACACAATAAGCCCGCAGACGATCAGTAAAAGCAGCACTGCCACAGTCACCAACAGCCTGAATTCAGTCGGGTTGGATTCCCATATTGGCAGCACGCGGTTAATCATAACGCGTCCCTTTGGCAGGGTTTTTAGATTTACGTTAAATCTTTTTACCGTTTTATAATCAAACTGCCATTGGTTTAGAAACGCCGAATCAAAAATAACCGGGATATCTTTGACAGCCGCTCCGTTTAATATTGCGGCAGCCATGGATGCGACAATGTTACTCTTATCTTCAGTTGAGGAAACAAGTCCGCCCAATGTTCCGTGTCCTATAAAGGAAGTGGTCAAGCAATAAACAGGATTTATTGACGCATGTGAAACCAGTTTCTGTATTTCTATTTCCGAATAAAATGTTCCCTCTGAGTCTGAAAGATAATTTCCAATTAAAACAAGCGTTTTGGATCCCAAACCGCGTATATCATCCAGGACTTCAGGCAGCGGTTTATCTTCGTTGAAAACAACATCTACCGGTAATCTGTGTAATTCTTTTTGAATTGAGTCATTTAAGCCGATGCTTCTGGATAAATAATGATCATTTAAAACAAAGATTCGGCGCGTCTCCGGAAAAGACTTGAGCATTTGTGAAACGGTCTCGAAAAATGAAATTTCTTCGAAAACGCCGGTTATATTATCTTCAAGTCCATACAGAAGAGGGTCATTAAATTTATGCACACCAAAAAATAGAATCGGCACCTTGGAAAACAGCAAATGGTAATTATCCAGAACAAAGTTATACGCTTCGTTGCCGGAAGCGATAATTAAATCCGGATAACGCGAGACAAATTCCGTGCGTATCATTTCCGAGATGATAAGGTTAAAGCTAACCTGGCTATGAGGCTCGTTTGAATTCAGATTAATGCTGTAATATTCAAGCGCGGTTTTTGTTCCAAGACTTCCGCGGATAGATTCCATTTGACTGCGTTCCCATTCGTTCTGGGCGTTATAAGAATTCAAATGAAGAATAATAGGCTTTTCCTGAATAGGCAGAAGCTTCGCGGCTGCCTCGCGGCCGCTGAAAATTAATTCTAAAGTGCCGTCCTCGATAATTTCCTTATAAGCTTTTTCAAGAAGGGGGACAAGATAGTCGTATCTGTTATTTACATATGAATAAACCGGGAGCCGCTCGGCCACGCCTGCTCTTTTTACCCCATTTGGATATCTGTGTTCAAAATGCGTCAAACGGGGCAGAACAACCACGTCAGTTTCACCGCTGATCAGAGATGCCCACAATTCATCAAAGTCATTTACCCTGACAAGTTTACCGGTTCTAATGCGCCCGATATTATTTGTGATATGCTCGTTCTGCCACTGGTAACCAACGCTTAGCCCTGCCAAATTTTCCCACCTTGAAAATTGATACGACTCGTCGAGTCTGGCGTAAACGGAATATTCAACATGATCTATAGCGACAGGAACTTTAATCAGGTTAGGATACATTTTTTCCCAACCGTCCGTCTGAACGGGTAAAATCGCGGCGTCGCCGTAATTTACGTCAGCCGCGGCGGTACGTATTCCCGTCGCCTTGGAAATCATCTGATAACCCGAACGCTTTAACGCCGTATACAGAACGCGTTCTATCGCGATCGACTGATCCTCGCTGAAAGCAACCTTGATTGTCGGCAGCCCCTGTTCATTCGACTTTACTCTTTGCCCCCAAAGAGGCTCATAGACATACGAAAGGCAAAGAATGATAAACATAATGTTAATGTATAGTTTAAACCTGTAATTCATTTTTCTCCTTCTCCGATAAAAGTATTTTATTTGCTTTGTCTACGACAGCTTCTACTTTAATGAATTCACCGCGTATTAAATACACAGAAATTTCATTCAACATCTTATTTATTTCATAAGGCCATGTTTTTTGTTTTAAATCAGCCAGCGCCGTTTTAGCGTCTATAACAATATATTCTTTACATGCCGTTCTGATTGCGTTCAATTTATCCTGCAGGATGATTAAATCGTTTTTAGAAATATCAAGGAGACCATCCCCATCCTTGTCTTTAGCTTTCGGCTGCTCTATTTTTTCCATTAATGCCAGAAGCGCATTAATAAATTCGTTAGTATCAGCCGTTATTACGGCCGCATCGCCGCTGTTTCCCGCTTTTTCCAGTTTGTATGCAGCGTTTGAAAGATGCATTTCACCTATATTGGCGAGCGCGCTTTTCAGGCCGTGAACTGTTGTGGTATATAATTCCAGATCCGCGCCTTCTGTGTTTATTTTAGGCAATATTTCTTCTATCACCGCAATGGCATTTTTTACATCTATAACTGTAGCGGCCGCTATTTCATCGCTTCCAATCGCCTTATCAGCATCCTGGAATGACCCGGCGTCTTCATTCACCTTATTAAGTTTTTTATTTCGTATTAATTCTATCAATATGTAGTTTAACTCACGCGAGTCGACCGGCTTCGAAATAAAACCGTCAAAGCCGTTTGCAAGGAACATTTCCTCCTGTCCTATAACAGCGTTAGCCGTTAAAGCGACGATAGGATGCTTGTAGCCCATCTCACGCAAAATTTTTGTCGTTTTTAAACCGTCCATTTTTGGCATCATATGATCCATGAACACAATGTCATAATTTTTATCATTTTCAATTTTTTCGATTGCTTCAAACCCGCTGGTTACGGTTTCGATATGCAGGCCGTACGGCATCAGAAGTCCTTTAGCGACAAGCAAATTTGATTCAACGTCATCCACAACCAAAACTTTGCCATAAGGCATATGCTCGTGTATAATCTCTGATTTTTTTTGCAGCGACACGTTGCGAAAATTAAATTCCTTTAAGTTTTTTACAACTTCAGCGCCGCATACGTCCGAACCATAGCGAACCTGCGGCATACGCACGGTAAACACCGATCCTTCGCCCGGTTTACTTTCCACGTGAATTTCTCCGTTCATCATATCAAGCAGGCGCTTTGTAATACTCATGCCCAAACCGGTGCCGGAAATGCTGCGGTTTGTTTCCATGTTAAAGCGCGAATATTCATCAAATATTCTTGATACCTGGCTTTCTGTCATGCCCTGTCCTGTGTCTCTTACGCGGAAAATAATTATTGCAGACTCGCCTCTGCGCTCTGTTTCGGAAAAAACAGAAAGTTCCACCTCGCCTGCTTCCGTATACTTAAAAGCGTTGGAAAGCAGATTATAAAGAATTTGTTTTATGCGAAGCTCATCGCCTATCAGCTCAAGCGGAGTATTTTCATCCAAACTGATTATTAAAGAAATATTTTTGCTTAAAAAACGCAGCCGGTTCAGCTGAACAACGTCGTTTATTAAACTTGGAATATCGTATCTTTCACAAACTATTTCCAGTTTACCCGCGTCAATTTTGGAAAAGTCAAGAATGTCGTTAATTATGTTTAACAATAAATTACCTGACTCGTATATCTTTCTAAATCCTTCTTCCGCGTCATATGCAAGATTCCTGTTCAGCAGCTGAATTTCCGAAATTCCAAGTATCGCATTCATCGGGGTGCGTATTTCGTGGCTCATCTGCGCAAGAAAATATCCTTTAGAGCGGTTGCTCATCTCAGCAGTTTCTTTGGCGGCAATCAATTCTGTTATGTCAACAGAGTGCTGAATATGAACCATTTGTCCGTTAGGCCATTTAATGTATCTGTCAACATTGCGGTAAATTCTATTCGTCAGAGAGCTGTGCTCATTCCAAACAACTTCTTTGTCAGGTTCTTTGTCAAGCCGGAAACAGGGGCAGAAGCTGCATCTTTCTTCCTGTTCTTTCTGAAGGATTTTATAACAAATTTTCCCGACAGGCTCCACTTCAACGCGGTAATGCGTTTTCATGCTCTCATTCATAAAAAGAATTTCATTTGTGTTTGGTTCGGTGACGTAAATCATAACGTCAAGGCCGTTCATTATATCCTTGACATTGGCAAGCATGTTTTTTTCTTCGATTACAGTGCGCACTGTTTCATCCGCTTTGCGGACTTCATTCATCATGTCACTCAGATGGCGTTCAACAATTCTCAGGATAAACCTGGCAAGCAAAATACAAAGTGTAATTACAATAAAAGTAATAAAAATTGAGCTTAAAATAAAAATCAGAATTTTATTCATATCTTCCGTGACATAATACCCTACGCCCACCATCCCGACCACTTCGCCGTCTGCGCCGAACAGAGGAATGTATTTAACGATAGCATCCTGTCCTACTATATTCATTCTTCCGGTATACGATTCTCCTTTCAGCACAGCGCCGCTTACATATTCCGGAGTTTTTTTCGCTAAGCCATAAGTGTCATCCGTATCAGCGATAGTCGTGGCGATTCTTTCGTCATTCCGAAAAACGCCAATTTCACACATTGTAAGCGCTTTTAATTTGTTTACAAACTTTGGATCGCTTAATTTAAATCCAAGCGAAACGATGCCGGCAACATTTCTTTCATCGTCAAATATCGGCGCGCCGGAATATACGCCAAGGTCTATGGTAACGCCCTGCGCGACGCATGTTGATATTATGCCGTCAAACGCCTGTTTAACATGAGGAAGATGCGCAAGGCTGTCGCCGTAAATACCAGGTTCATGAGTTCTTGTCAGGACATTGCCGTTACTGTCAAGTATGGTGCAATAATCAACCTGCGCAATTGTTACAAGGGTGTTTGCCAGTCTTTGAATTGCGTCAAAGTCATTATTAATTACAGCGCTTATCAAAGTCGGATTGTTTGCTATCCCTATTGCCGCAACGCGTCCGTTTGCTTTTAAATTATCAATTTCATGTTCCGTTATCATTGCGGCAATATTAATATCGTCGTACATAGCTTGTTTCAATTCTCTGTTGTAAAGAAATATGTAA
>JGI24695J34938_10001939_pt1 | contig 16629 bp, 14 predicted proteins | sample TergutCo191P3_FD_34938 | JGI IMG/M metagenome (IMG submission 34938)
CCGGCTGGCGGCCCTCGCCCTGCCGGAAGAGGCGCGGACGGAAGAAAACATTCAGACGCTGGGAAAATGCGCCACACGGCTTTTGGAAGAACTGCCGGAGGAACAAAGCCTGACCAAACCGTATCCGGGCATACCGGACTTACTGGCAAGGCTTTCAAACGTGAAGGTTTCGCCGAACAAAAAAATCGCCGCTGCGGTATTGAGCAACAAGCCCGACTCCGCTTTACGGCACATCATAAACAGGCTCTTCCCGTCTTTTACTTTTGACGCAATCTGCGGCATGAGCCCCGGAATGGCCCCTAAACCCGACCCTTCGGGAGTGTGGGATGTTCTGGTCAGCCTGGATTGCCGCCCGAGCGATACCATTTTTGTCGGAGATTCCGAAATTGATATTGAAACCGCCGTAAACGCAGGCTGTTACCCGTTAGGTGTAAGCTGGGGTTTCCGCTCCCGCGCAACGCTGGAAAAAGCGGGCGCGGCGCGGATTATTGACAAGCCGGAAGAACTGTTGGAGTTGTGTACCTGATAACCTGTAACATAATTAAGGAGCGCGGGTGGAGAGGTTAGGCATGTCCGAAAAAACCGCTGTTGTATTCCGCTCTGCGGCCTTGTTTGCCATTCTGTACCAGTTCCGGTTTATCGCAGGGGAGTTGGCGGACACGGCGGTTTATACAGCGACGCTGCTTGCCGCTTTTGCGTCGGCGGTCTTCATTGCCACAAAAACAAAGCCCCTTCCCGCAATGATCATCATCGGCCTTGTGCCGTGGATCGCCAGGGCGTTCATCGCCATGCCGCGACTGTTAATATCCGGCAGGAACCTGGATACCGCAATCAGCCTCGATTCGCTGCTGATGCATTTTGACAGGAACAATTTTGTCTCCCTGCTGCCGTTTTACTGGGCCGCCGTTACAACATGGTTTTCCATCCGCTCGCGTGTTTTTCTTCGGGCCGCCGTAATTGCCGATGCCGTGATTTTAATCGTTGTTTTCGGTTTTACCCGCATTTCCGACTTTGAGCTGTACCGCTGGCCTATTGTGTCGATACTCTTACTTGCCGGCATTGTTTTTGCGCAGGCATTGGCATTGCTGTTTTCCATGCCCCCGGAAATAAAACTACGGACAGGCGAAAAGGCCGCCGCAATAACGGCGCTGCTGTTATTGGTTTTTACCGGCGGGNTGATCTTTTTAAAGCCGTCACAGGAACGGGCTGTCCAGAAGGGCGGCGGCTTGCTGGAACCTAAGTTGTTCAGTTTTGATTTTTCGCAGTTTCTCAGGCTGGATACGGAAATCAGCATGAATGACGATCTTATCCTCATAGTGAAAAAAGACAACGACGATAACCATATCCTGCTGCGCCGTTCGGTTCTGTCGGGCTACAGTAAAAAGCAGGGGTTCTTCCGCATTGAGGAACTTGACGAAAAAACCCACCCGCAGCGCCTACCCGCGCGTCCTGTGTCTTTAACTCCGGCGGAATTTAAACAGTCAAAACGGGTCAGCCAGGAATACTATCTGGTTAATTTTGATTCTGCGGCGTTTATCGGCATGAAGGAACCGGCAGAAATTACCCCCTATGAAAGCTGGGATTCGTCTTCGTTTAAATCCGCCTATTCGGTGGAAAGCCTGACCAGCGACGCCGAATTTGACGATGACGAAATTATTATACCGCCAGAGCCGCATGAGCGCTCCTTCCTTGAGTTTGGGTTGAGCGAAAAAGAATATGCGGTGTATACGGCCTACGGCGAAGATGAGAAGATACGTTACCTCGCGGAAGGGTTAACCCGGGGCTTTGTTAATTATATCGACAAGGTGTACATGATCATGGGCTGGCTGAAATACGGCGAATACCGGTACAGCCTCAGGCCGGGCATCGCGCCGGACGGGGATCAGCTTGCCTGGTTTTTGTTTCATTCCAAAAAAGGTTACTGTTCCTACTATGCGTTTGCCATGACCCTGATGCTCCGCTCTTTGGGAATTCCGGCACGGGTGGCGGCGGGTTTTTTTATCGATCCGGAAACAGGCGTGTTTGACTATTATCCGGTGCGTTCCGATATGGCGCATGCCTGGGTCGAGGTGTTTTTTCCCGATTACGGCTGGATAGAGTTTGACCCGACTTCGGAAAAATTGGCGGAAGGCGAGGAATTCCGTTTTTCCTCCGGCGTTGATCCGCAACTATTCGAGCGGCTGATGCAGGAGATTCTGGAAAACCGCTCGCGGTTGAAGATAAAAATGGGCCAGGACAACAAAAGCGCATTAACCGGCTCCCGCTTGCTGGAACGCATAACATCGGTATTTATTAAAAAATTATTAGTGCCGCTGTTAATAGTGGCATTGCTGGTTGTACTTGCGTTAATCCGGTACGGTTATTTGATACTGTCTGTTATGTCACATAACACACGCAAAAAGGCGGTTTATCTGTGGAAACATACGCGCAGCAGACTCCGGATTGCGGGTTACGGTTGCCCGGCGTTGCTGCCCGAGTCCGAATGGGCGCTTCGCAGCGACGCGGTTGTTACGGGAACGTATGCCATGTACCTTAAAGCCGCAGCCGCCCGTTTTGCGCCGTCATTCAATAATGAGGATTTTGCCGCCATGAAAAATACCTATCGCATTTTTTCAGATTATTACCGGAAAAACATTCCCCTTAAACGAAGGCTGTTTGCATGGCTGTTTCGGCATTCGCCGTTTAACGGACGATCAACGGCGTTATTGTTACTGGTATTTATTACTGGAAACGGTTACACGCAGGTTGATACGGACATGGCGGCATCCGGCGAAGCCAGGGCATTTTATGAAGCGGCGCCTGAAGCGAACGAACTGTTCCGCAAAGCCCTTGAATCGGAATTTGCCGAGTACTGGGAGAGGGCTATCGAACTTTACAAAGAAGGCGGCGCCAAATATCCGAACGATCCCCGGTTTCCCCGCTCGCTGGGCAATCTCTATTACAGCCGCTCGCTGTACGGCCTTGCATGGGATGAGTTGCAGAAGGCTGAACTGATAAACCCCTTTGACATTTCCATCCTGTTAAAGCTGGCGAATACCGCAGGGTACCTTAACCGTGACAGAACATCGGTGGCGTACCTTGAAAAATTGCTTGCGATTGATCCTGACAACAGGGAGGCAATCAACAACCTCGGATGGATGTACTATAAAGTTCACCGGCTAATTGACGGCGAGCGGCTTTTGAACCAGGCGATTAAACGCCTTGGCGCCAATGCGGACATGTCCATGACGCTGGCAACCGTGTATTCGGACATGTACCGTTATGATGACGGAAAATCCTGGTATCAAAAAGCCATTGCCATGGCAGAACCGATACGGAGTTTTACCGCCGTTGCCCATTATAATCTTTCGATTCTGGAATCGCGTTTTTACCGTTATGATTTTGCGATGGATGAGGCAAACGCCTCGCTTGACGCCCAAAACCGCGCGTCCGGCCTTCTGGCGCGGGGCGAATTAAACATGCGGCGGCTGGAATTAAAAAAAGCCCAGGCGGATTTTCAAACTGCCCGCGAGATTGATCCGTCCCCGCTGGCAAAGATCAACCTTGCGCAGACATATCAAATTTCGGGGAGGCTGGAAGAGGCCCGCCTTTACGCCATGGACTGCCTTAAAGCCGGAGATAATTCATGGATGATTAATTACGGGATTGACCCTGTGCGTTACAAGCGGGATATTCATGAAATCCTCTATAAAACATATTCGGGGCTTTCAAAGGCCGAACGGTTTGCGTCCTGCGGAACATTAGGTGAAAAATTCCGTTCGGTCTTTAGGTCGGTTTCATTCTGGTTTTATACTTCGGTTCACCGCAAGCTGTACCAGAAATTCAGCCTTGCCGCCGGAGACGCATACAGCGCGGAGTTTACCCGCAGCGAGCCCAACGACGCGCCGCCCCTGGATCGGTTTGTCCAGTACTTCAACGCTTTTGAACCATACCCCCGCCGCGCAATTACATACCTGAACGAAGCCCGGAATTTTGAAACCGCCATTATTCCGGCATCGGAAGCGTCGTATTATCTTGAAGAAGGCATTCTGTTTAAAAACCATGAACTGGTAGCGCAGGCGTTGGAAGAACTTGACCCGGTTTGGGAACGCGAACTGGTGGCGCAGTGTTACCGTGAATTTATCCTCAACAGCCCGACGAACGTTACACGTCATGAACGCCAGGCCGTTACCGAAGAACTTTTTGCCATAAACCGGGGGGCGCTGCTTCAGTCGGGAATTGGCCTTCCTTTGAATGTTAACCTGTATTACGCCGGTGACAACGGGGGAGAAGCCCGCCGCAGGGAAAAGACCGTATACCGTGCGCTTGCAAAAGCGGGCTTTATCAATACGGGCGATGAAAAAGCGCGGTTTAAACTAGATATTACCGTTAGCGGCTCGACCGCCGTTTGCGAGTTAACCGACACCGAAGGGGATACTTTACGGCAGAATATTCCCCTGCCATCGCTGTCCAAAGCGGATATTTACCGGTTCGCCGGAGCCTTAAGCAATTCGATCTTTAAGGTGGAATGAAAACCTGGCATCATATGTGTTACATATAATGCCAGGCATCCAACAGTAATTTATAATACCAATTCTTCACTACAGCGTGTATTCTGTGATGTTCAGTGTCAGGCTTGTATTAACATTGCCTGTGTTTGCAGTTCCCAAACCTTTGAAAGCATTGATCCAGTTTTGATCGTATCCGGTTGAGCCAAGCGGGATACGCACCGTCACTGTTTTGGTAACAGAGCTAAAAATACTATACCCTAAATCTCCAGGGGCAGTGGTTCCTAATGTTATCTCAAGGGGAGTACTTCCTGTACTGGATAAAACGTAATACTCTATCTTTTGTACATTGGAAATGTTTAGTTTCCCAAGATTTGTTGCTCCGTAACAGGCCCATGCGCCCAATGATACAGCCTGAGGCAGGTTGAGCACCATTATACTTGCAGTGTTATAGAATGCATATGTCCCTACTGTAACTACATTGTTAAAGGTACCCTCAGTGATGGTTGTTCTTGACAAACAATAGGAACCCAATACGGTAATATAATCCATGTTGATTTTTCCACTTGCCCCCGGATACGAGACAAGTTCTGTTAGATTCCTTAATAGTGCTCTGCCATCCTCATTGGTACTCAGACTGCCATTTCCGAATATATCGAAAATTACTGAAGTGCATCCAACGAACGGGTTACCGGAAATTGTAGTAGTTGCCGAGATATATACATCTGTCAAATTTGAACAGTCCTGAAACGCGTTGCTGCCGATACTGGTAGTTTTTGGAAAATCAACTTTGAATAATGAAGTAAGATTTGCGAATGCACTACTCGGAATGATATTCACATTGATACCTTTGATTGACCATAACGCATTGAAATTGGAAAAATTACCATATATTTCTTTTGTTTCAGCAGGGAGTTCAAGCTGGACGATTCTTGTTTTACCTGTACTGATTGATGCAACAGGATTGAATTGTTTGTTCTTATTCAAACCGCCAACAGAAGAAGAGGAAGCATCAGAATAATCGCAATCGCTTAAATCAAGGCGTATATACTTCCTTGCTTTTTCAATAATCCCCAGTAACTCCAGGAAGTTTGGTTCATTCAATTGGATAGTTACTTTCACATACACTGGATCATTGGGGTTTTTGCCACCTGGTTGTGCAATAAGGTAATCATACAGTCCTGTTAGCTCGCCAAATTCACCATCGTTTCCATTCGGTTTAGCTGGATCAGTGCCTCCTGGGTCACTTGGATATCCCGGACCGGCCGGCCCTTCCGGGCCCTCCGGACCGATTGGGCCTTCTTGGCCAGTTGGACCTTCCGGACCGATTGGGCCTTCTTGGCCAGTTGGACCTTCCGGACCAATTGGTCCTACTGGGCCTTCGGGACCGATCGAACCCGCTGGGCCTGCTGGGCCAATTGGGCCTGCCGGACCAATCGGACCTTCACAGGCAGCAAAACCAAACGATAAAACCGTTGCCATAAATATTACCAATGGCAGATACGCTAGCTTTTTCATAAATAACTCCTTAGTAATGAATTCCACCTTCTTCATACAGAAGGTGTCGGCAATATTGCCTTTCAAAGCACATTTTTAAATAGCTCTACTTTATTAACCCCCTTATAAAAACGCTGTATCCTCCTCACAGGCGGATAAGGATTAGATAGTTTCATATTTCACCCTCAATATATTTATATGAAAACAAAGGCATAATTTTTCTTCCGCTTGTACTTTCCTAAATCTAGAGAAACAGTATGTCTCCTGTAAAAAAAATCCAGTTCGTTTTTCCCATATATAAAGTATGGTGATAAAGAAACTATAGAGCTTTACTATGCAATATCAAAACGGAGGCATTGTTACAATGTTGTATTTACAATCATTAATTCCTTTTCCTGTGAAAATTAACGAAAACGGACTCGAAGGGGAACTGGATTTCCGTTATAATAGGGAAGATAATTATATGGTTATTTCTTTTAAGTACAGTAATAAAAACCACGACCCTGCTCCGGTGATTGTGTACATAGATGTTTTTGGGAATCGATACTGCTATGTACTGTTTATTATTGATCAGTATAATAAACAGGTAAAAACCGCTCTTTTCAAACCGGAATACAAGATAAAAAATGGAGATGGCATACAACTGCGTAGCATAAGGCCGTTTGTTTACCGGAACGGCAAATATTAAAAATGTTATTCAACAAGTACAGTGCTGTCAGTACTATACTTTATACCGTAAGTACCAGTACCTGACACAGAACTTGGGAAAACCCTGATAAAAATTACTTCAGTTGATGTGGCTTTGATACTAAATGGTTTTTTTTGATTCCTTGAAAAATAAATGTCAGAAAAAAATCGATCTCCATTTTCAAAAAAAGCGCTCATATAAGTACTGTCGATATCGGATCTGCTTTTGCACAAGAAATGGTATTCTTCACCTTGAACAACATCAAGCGAAAACCAAATTTCTTTGACAGAAGCTGTAATCTCATCTTCGTTCCAATTATTTTCTGTAAGCGGCCTGGGACTGGAAGGATGTTTCCATTCAGGCCTTCTATTACCAGTGCTAATTGCAATGCCATAATCACCGGCACTACCCATTGTAGACGGATAAACAGTGATATAGATTGTATCATTTGATGCGGCTATAAACTCCATTGGCGTATCCCATGCATAAAGAATGGTTCTAATCGCAGGCCTTCTGCTTGCATAAACAGGATTGATAATTAAAACATGATCTCCGTTACTATAATACACGTTTGCCCTAGTTGATAGATTTTTCTTGCCATCACTTCGATTCCTTGTATTAAACCAGAGATAATATTGATTCCCTCTGGTTACAGGAAATGAATACCATTTTTCCCTATTGGAGGCTTCAATGCTATCATTAGTAAATCTACCATCATTAAGATCGAAGTGAATAGAAGGAGGTTTCCAGTATGGCCTTATATTATTATTACCGTATGCAATACTGTAGTTGCCAGTATTTATGGATGAAGACGGATAAACTCTTATATAGACCTCGCCATTTGTCTTTGCGGTAAATTCTTGTGGAATATACCACATTTCATCAATAATGTAATTAAAAACATGTTCTCCATTTTCATAGAAGGCGCTCACGCATGCATCCAGTTTCATCGTGCCATCACCGCGAGTTGAATCATTCAACCAAAGATAATATTGCTTTCCGGTATCAACTGGAAATGAATGCCAAATTTCCTTTACAGAATTTGTTATATTACCTTCCTCCCAATCATCAATAAGCGGAACAGTATTGGAAGGTTTTTGCCAGTTTGGCCTTTTATTAAAAGTGCTATACGTAATAGCATAATCTCCCTCATTTTTCTCCAATAATGTACCTACCCTGATATTGACAGTACCGGTTAATGCAGCTTCAAAAGACACTGGAATATCCCATTTGTCCTCTTCTTGGGAAAAAATATAGATTCCGTTATCATAAAAGGCAGATGCCCTAACAGCAAGTTTTTTTGTGCCATCACTGCGATGTAAACTATTCCACCAAACATGGTATTTTTCACCTTTGATAGCCGAGAACGAGTATATATTATTTCTGACAGATGTACTAATTTCACCATATTTCCATTCGCCATCTTTCCATTTATCATCTGTAACTTGTATGAAATTGGCAGAATTTTGCTCACGTTCACTAATGGTAGTAATCATAACTTCATGCTGTCTGGGTATATCAGGAATTAGAACAGTAATAATTTCCTTATTTTCGCTGACAGAATCGATAGTTTCGCTATATTCCTCCAATTGTTCAGTTATTTGGTCAGATAATTCCAGAATTGAAGTGGAGAAATCTTCCCTTGATTTATGATCAATCACGGTACGGTTAAAAAATAGAAATAAAACCAATCCAGCAGCCAGAAGCCCAAACAACCCCAACAATATATTACGTTTCTTTATATTTGGTACCAACGGTTTTTGAAGTCGTTTCAGAGTCGTTTTCTTTGCAGATACAGTGTCCGATACAGATACTTCATAATTTTCCAAGTTTTTTATGTTTGCATTACTATATTTAACAGTATTAGTAAAGATAATACGACTCCCATGTTCTTCCAGGGTTGTACGAAATTCTTCCATATTCTCAAGAAACTTATCAAGAACCGGTATTCCCAAATCCATATCATCAATGATTATCAGATATTGATCTTTTTTTAGTATTGCCATGCAATCTGCGTAATCATTCGTTTTTCTCTCATTTTGTACTTTATTAAACAACAAAAGCAGTTCATTTTGTATTCCCTTTTGTATAATACTCTTCACATCATTTGCTGATGTAATATCCATTTTAATTAAAATAGGAGCGTAGATTTTGTTGTTCCAAATAAGGTTTCGGGCAAGCTGAACAGCAAGATATGTTTTCCCGCTATCATGTGGACCGAAAATAAACAGGGAGCTATTATCCAGCTTATCAAGAAATGTTTTTTTATGGCAGACCGGGAATCCAATATACCTGTGGTTTATAATGGAGTTTGCTTTCCTTTCAAAATCATCAAAGTAGCTTTTTTGAACATTGTTTATAAGCCGGTTCGGTAAAGAGGGAAGTTCAAAAACGTAGTCAAGAATATCAAACAGTGTATCATTTCCCGGTGAAAATGCCTTTATCTGAAAGTTTTTGCTATTCCTATTTATCTTTTCTTCCCACAAGGTGTCATCGCTAACATACAGAAAAAGATGTTGTTTTTCATCGGATGTACACCGGTTCATTTCAGTATTGGAATATGCTTCAAATGCGGCAAATTTCTTTTCAGGTTCGCCAATTGCTTCCGGGGACAAATTCCCATCAGGTTCCTGTCCGGGAGCTTGTTCTTTGAAAGTACCGGTAGCGGTTACGGTTTGCCAGCACTTTTTAACTTCCAATCCAGCTATTTTCTGCGCGGCAGCCAGAAAAATACCAAGCAATACAGATGTCGTAGAATCTGTAAGTCCTAAAGGGACGATGTTTTCTTCGTTAGGCTTGATATACACATTTACGGATTTAGCTTCTCTATACGTTTTTGTAAAGTAGTATTCAATATTCTTATATATTGGTTCAAATCTGGGGCCGATATCTATAGGCGGATGATTCCAGTGTTCTGTTTTGTGCAAAAGCTCAAGCTCAAAAATAACCTGAAAAAGTGTTCCTCTCTTATCACCTTCAATAACAGGAACATACCATCTGTCCATAATAAAATCACTCCCAAAATTTTTATATCATATCTCAATGATTTCATAAACTTCAAAACCATCAATAAAATTAATTTCTCTGGCAGCAGAACGTATTGTAGATGAATTCATTTCCTGGTCCAACAATATATTATAATGGCTTTTATCATGATCCAGAATAATTTCTACATTTAATTTAAAAGGAATGTTACTTACTGGCTGCTTCGTTTTTTTATCAAAAAACTGAAATCTGAGTTCAAGTAACCGGCTTTTTCTATTTCCCATACAAATTAAATCTCCGCAATGCATATCATCAATGTCATCCCAGTGGATTATGTCACCAAAAGGAAACGGTGCGTATCCGGTACTATCGGCAGTTTTTAAAAGTTCTCTCTGACGAGGCTGATAAACATGCCGCCTGCGCGGGAAGAAGCCTTTTATATTTTCACGCTTCTCGTCCGACATTCGCTCAGAACCAGACGGCTCAATTCCTTCAATTGAGTCATTCTCAACTTCTCCAATGGCAAGACCCGCATTAACAAACCCACGGTAATTAACCGCCATGGCATACAGCGCACGGTTGTAAACCAAAGCAGTGATTAACAGTGTTTTGTAGTTTTCAAGTAAAACTTCCGGATCATATTGCTCACCATTCAATTCTGTTTCTTTACGGTATCTTTGAATAGCATTATCTTCTTTATCGGATGAGAGCATATATAACAAAGCTAAAACCTTTTCTTTATTATTCCCTTTTAAATCAAAAATTTCGTCAATGTGTTCTATTTCGTCCTTGTGTGCACTGTGATATAGTGAAATTGTAGTAAATGCTACCCCAAGCCGTTCACGGATAATTTCAATATGTCTGTTTTTCATATCATCCTCCTATGATCAATCGGTTATTATAATCATTTATTATTATATTCAGTCTTTCAATGAACAATACCTTTAACTCATTTTCAATCGCTATACCTGCCAGTACACAAAATTCAGAAAAAAGTTTATTTTTATAATAGTTAGTCATTGTCAAAGCATCAGTGTTTCCGGAACGGTGCCATTTTAGATATTCAAGTACTCTCTCCAGAAATTCCTTCAATTCCTGTATGTCTAACTCTTTCTTAAACTCATCTTTAAATGTGTCAATAATCGGCTGCTCATTTTTATCTTCGATGGTATCAGAAAGGGGGAAGGGTTTCCCTGATTTTACATCAAACAATTGTTTTTCCATTGATTCAAGCGGGAATTGCTTGAGATATAAACCATGTATTGTTTCCAGTTCATCGGCAGGATATTGCTCACGAATTGATGAATCCATGATCATCTGATGAAGAAAATTAATTTTTTCCCGATATGTACCGGTCCATTTTGATCTATATTCTGAGTAATGTATTTTAATAAAAACATATTTCCCTATCTTTTTCATATGGTTGTTTATGGTTTTTCTTTCACTAGAATTAAATGTTTCCACGAAATTAATTTGTTCAGGGTTGTCCAGATATTTGTTTTTCAAAAATACGGTGATCCTGCCTCTTAATTGTTTAATAAAATTGTCAACATTCGTAGGAACATAAATAGATTCACCAGTTGAAACAGTTTCAAGAATATCCTGTATCATACTATAGAAGGAAGCCAAACGATTAATCACAAAATCCATTATCTCAGGAAGAAGATCCATTACAATTTCGTCAATTAACTTGTTTCCCATCAATAAAAGTTGGTCTGTACCGCATTTCTTTTGTGTATTTACATCTTCCTCACCAATTTTATAGAGGCCAAATCCCATCAGGGTATATTCCCTGTGTGCGTAACGCATAAAAGCACCATATATCTTTCTCGGCTTATGTGTTACCAGTTTAGAAAAATCCCATCCTTCCCATACCGGCATGGCATTATCAAAGTTCAATTCATCAAAAAAGCCTTCAAGAATTGAATCTTTTTCAATACTCACCATGCTTGCATTACATAATTCAGAGAAACCGAGCAGAAATCTGTCATTTTCCAAGCCGATGAAAAACATAATAACATCCGGCCTGCCGTACCTTGCTTTTGCCTTAGCCTCATCCCATTCATTGCAAAATTCATCATGAAACAGGTGATAAAAATGTTTGTTCTTCGACATCGCTGTTAAACGAAGATTCCAACGATCATTTTCATAGTTAATATAATTTAAAATATCCAGATCAAAGGGATTATCTTCCGGGATAAATATAATGCATGGGAAATATAATCCCAAAAGCCGTGTTGGAACACCTGCAGGAAAATCATTGATACTTGGCAAGATGTACCTCCGTTTTAGCAATAAAAAATCGACAATTGTCAGCTTATTAAATTATAGCAAGGGACGCTCTGTTTGTAAATACAATAAATATCAAATATCGGCCTGGCAATATATTTAATTGATTCCAGGCTTTCATCATAGCTGTTCAATTAGGTAACCTTTTTCATGTAATTGCATTAATAACCCATCCGGGCCATACATGTGGCCATTACCTACCAGTATAAATACTTCGGAAGATGTTTGTAAGTAATCCTCTATTATTGGTAACCATGCATTATTTCGGTTTTTAATTATTGCTTCATACACCAATGGAAAATTTTCCATGTCGTATTCATCAGATGCCATGAGGGAGGTATCGTATATGCCGTTTTTCCATGAATTAACCATTCTTTCAAAACTATCCTTTATCTGATCTTCGTCATCCATACCTCGATATAAGAGCGAATAATAGGAATTACCATATACATTTGCACTATTAACTAACAGAGGAAGTACAATTTCAGCAGATTCAAGGTATTCAATTTTTTTCCCATATTCAACTGCTTTCTTTTCAAAATAAGCATCAACTCCATCCGCTTTACAAAATTGACTCAATATTTGGTACAATAAAAAACTATGGGCAATATATGGATTTAAATAAATGACTTCAGAGATAGAAATGTTATATTTATTACAAGTATTTTTTACTATACCAAATGTATCGTCATCTAGGATCACTTCCAACAATTGATAATCAGGATTCATGAATATACCCAGGAATTCTTTATTATCTTCAATTTTAGGCAGTAATAATTCAGCTGCTGTATTATACGAGTAGATTTCTTCATCATCAGACATTGATTGAATTTCCTGTATTATATAAAATACCTGGACTAATATATCTACCTCGCTGTTAGTCAGCCCTTCTATTGGCATTACACCGGAAAGTGCTTCGTTTACACTTTTATGTTTTTGCACCAATGTCTGAAATTTTATCGCTAAATCTATATACCGCTTGATTTTTTCGCTATTATTCATTTCATTAAATTTAACACAATCATCAAGAAGAAGTTTAAATTTTTCACCATAAAGTAAATCAATTGCAGTACTTGGGCTTTCAAAAACCAGAATATCTGATTTTTTAAATGCGTTATTGAACGCATCAGGTAACGGATAATCGGATTCACGTAAAATATGTATGGTTCCTCCGAGATAAGCGGTATTATTTCCATCACTTATTTTCCATACCGATGTTTCACTATATGAGTAAACAACACTTAAACATGCAATGAGCACTGATAAAATGACTTTCATTTTAACCTCCATCTGATATCTTATATTAATACAATATGAAAAAGAGGTCTCTTTTTTTCATATTTTCAAAAAAGCGGAAATATTACTACACATTGTACCTTAGTTGATAAATCGCATGTTTTCTGCGGATGAATACCAGGAATCAGCCAATATGTACCTAAATTGGACATGATTTTATAGGTGAGGTATTATTTATATTCCATTCATTATCTTTATTCTCATAACATACAATTTTTCCATTTATTACAACCTTTACAAATCTAATATCACTTTTTAAAATATTATCACATATTATTGGAATTACTATTTTACCAGTTTCGCCATCAATAAATCCCAATTTTTTATTTTGTCCAACGCAAATAATGTTGTTATTCACTTCATAATTGTCTATATCTACATAATCATATATAAAAGGAACTACTTGAATTAATTTATTATTAAAAAAACCAAATTTTTTTTCTAATCCTACACAAATTAAATCAAGAAATTGTTCAATATAATCGTATTTCATCGGCATAATAATTTTTCTTTTATGTATATTGTAAAATCCATATTTTTCTTTTAGCTTTATTGCAAATATTCCATTCTCAAAACTTTTTATTTTATCATATTTTATTTTTAATATTACATTATCTTTTTCATCAATAATTCCCCATTTCCCATCTAATTTTACAACTGCCAATCCATCAAAAAAACCAAAACTATTTTCGTATTTCACGGGAATAATAATTTCACCAGTTTTAGTATCCATAAATCCATGTTTATTATTTTTTAATTTTTCAACATATCCATAAAGAGGATCATATTGATATTTACTCAATTCTTCTTCATTCATATGAATATTGAATCATATTGTGAATATTTTGTCAAGAAATTAAAAATAATAATTCATATTGATGTTCACACCACTCATATAACGTATAACGTTCTGGGTAACTGATGTTTTGCCAGCCCGGATAAGGGCTTGCTTAACAAGACCAAGGCTGGCAAAATGCCACAAAAGGTATAGCCCGACTGTGTTTTGCGGAACCCGACTCGCCAAAATAGGGCGGTAAGCAGTTACAGTTTGTTAAACGACGTGGTGTTACATTATTTCTTTTATATTTATCTCCTTTAAGATATTAATCCAATCTCTTTTATTATACATAAAAGTTATTAAATTTATATATATTTCATTTTTTCCCTTTTCATTTTCTTCAACATAATAAAATATAATATAATTTTTTATCTTTATCGATCTTACTCCCAATGATGATAAATACTCATCATGAACCAATGGCCTAGAATATGGCTTTTCCTTTATGTAACTTAATTTTTCATATAATTCCTTCATTAAATTTTCTGCTGCCATTGGTGCTTCTAAAACATTTTTTATATAATTATAACATGTGTCAATATCATCATCTATTATTTTAGAAAATACTAGCTGTTTCATTATTTCATTCCGGCAAATTTTTTTATTTTTTTCATCATTTTTTCTTCAGATACAGTTTCTCCTTTTTTTATTTGATTTATGCCAATTTGAATTTTTTTATATAACTCCAGTTTTCCAATAATTTCTTCATATGTTTCAATACTCATTACAGCCAAATCTCCCTGCCCATTTTTTGTAATAAAAACAGGCTCCCTATAATTATGACAAAATTCCGAAATTTGTCCGTAATTATTACGTAATTCAGCACTTTTTCTTATTACCGGCATAATAAAACCTCCATAACTTAACTCAATTAAGTATACTTTATATATCATTATTTTGATATATTGTCAAGTGCTTTCAAAACATCATTTTTTAGTAATTTAAATTATCCAGCTTTTTCTAATGTCGTATAACATTCTAGATATACGATGTTTTGCCAGCCCAAATTAAGGCGCTTACGCAGCAAGGCCTGGGCTAGCAAAATGTGGTGAAGGAAAATACCGCAGGGGGCGCAAGCCCGAACGGTGTTTTGCGAAACCCGAACCACCCTCCGGCGGCGAAGCGTATATCGTTTTTTATGTACCTTTAAATCCTTTCCAAAATATTTTCATTATTACAACAATATCTTAATAATTTATACACTTTACCTCAATCATCTATCATCTATCAAGAGAAAAGATTTACGACCTATTAACATAGATAAAAAAAACGACTTCAATTCAACTCTGTAATGTCCATCTACTTGTATCCTATTATCAAATATAGAAGTGAAAGGAGGTGGATTATAATGTCTGAGCACATAGCGACGGTATGTAGGAAAATTTTCAAATTCAGTGGTTAAGTAAGGACTGTTTGTTTCATATTCAATAACTTTTAATAGATCAGATGTTTGAAATCCAATTTTTTGCATTCTAAATGGTCGTGTCATTATTTCAGTTTCCTTTAAGTACTCATTGCCAAACCTATATATAATCAAATTATAACTTGTTGCGAATGACACAATATCCCACCTTATTGTTAAAAAACCATTTTCATCTAATGTTTGTGATATGTTTTTTGGATAAAATAAACCGCCTTCTGACCATATGATTTTAGATACAGATGGGCGAACAAAACACATATAAACAACAATAAAACCAAACAAAAAGGAATAAGATGCATTAAAGCGGTTATTTATTTTACGTGAATATATAATGCTTATTACACCAACACTGAGTATTAAAGCACCTAATATTCCTATAACCCAAGCTTGATCAATTATCACACCTGCTATACATAAAAAACATCCTAATATTACAAGGATAATTCCTATTATTATTTTCTTAATCATATAGTTTGTTTTCCTCGATAATTACCATAGATATATGTAGTTTGAAACCTATATCCGCCGCCACTGGTATTATTAAGTTCCCTGCGTAGCAAATACACCATCAAGAGACATAGTAAAATCGCCATTGAAAGACACCTCCGCAAAAACATTAATTTTTACGAGCTATCATCTCTATTTCGATTTTAGCTCCTAATGGTAAAGATGCCACGCCAATTGTAGTTCTGGCAGGATATGGCTCTGTAAATTGTTCTTTATACATTTCATTCATAACTGAGAAGTCATTCATATCCGTTAAGAAGACTGTTACCTTTTGAACATCATTTGATGTTAAACCGGCTGTTTCTAAAACATTAAATAAATTCTTAAAACATTGTAATGTTTGAGTTTTCATATCCCCATCTACAATTTTTCCGGTATCAGTGTCTATTGGGGTTTGTCCAGATAGAAAAATTAAACCTTTAGAGTCAATACCATGAGAATAAGGTCCTGGTGAAACTGCTTTCGTTGAAATAATTGCTTTTCTTGCCATAATTCATACTCCATTAATTGTTATTATCTTGTTTTTAGCATATTTTATCAATAATCTATATTACACATTTTCTATTTTAGGCAATATGGCACATAACGTTCTAAGTAAAAGATGGTTGGGGCAGGGGGG
>JGI24695J34938_10001944_pt1 | contig 16598 bp, 10 predicted proteins | sample TergutCo191P3_FD_34938 | JGI IMG/M metagenome (IMG submission 34938)
GCTTGTTTCGTGTGATGTTGCCTTATTCGATGTTGAATGGCGGCAATTTCCATGTCGAAAAACTCAATTACCGCTTCGGCACGTTCTTCTTTGCCGAGCGCGGCTCCCATCAACCGCAANCCGNCATCGAACTCTTCCCGACCAACCGTAATTCCCCGCATCGGAATCAGCAGAACGGGAACACCGGTTCGTCGGGTCAGTTCGACGGGATCGTAACCTGCCCCGGTGTCGGCTTTGATAATCAGTTGCGGCATAGGATTCAAACTCAACAACAATTCCGGGTTGTCGCGTCCACTGGTTTCGCCGCCTATTGGAAGATCGTGAAATACAGGATGGGCTTCCAAGTAGGCTTTCATTCCGCTCCGTTCCGGCGACCTGCGTTCATTCGTATCGACAGCAACCACTTTATCGGTGCTTTCCAGATAGACTGCCAGCCGCAACGTTCCGCCGCTGCAATAGATTCGGTCAACTTTCTCCGGTATTAAACCTGCATCTTGATACTCCCTCAATTGTTCCAAAGTGCGGATCGGTTCAAGATGCTGAGTGGTCAACGAACCCGAAATGTGCTGCATACAGCCACCAGCACATAGAACGATGAAACAAAGAACAATCGAACCGAGAATATGAATCAATTTCATAATCAATCTCATGGAGTAATAAAATTTTCAAAAACGTATTACGTATTGTACGCTGTCGTGGGATTTTTGCCAGTCTGATTACAAGTTTTGGTTGGATTTTTACCAACATTGGACGATTGTTGACGTAGGCTGTGTCTGCACCGTCCCTTTCTGTTCTTGCCACCGTCCTTGCATCGTTTCTCGATTCTCGTTATAGGGTTCTAAAAACTTGCAGGTTTTGGCAATATGCAAGAATTACCGAGAATTTTAACGCTTTTTTCGGTAGCCCATGCGATTTACCCTGCGTATCGCCAAAATCCCGGTAAAATCGCCATACGACAAGTCGTAACGATTTTCTGCCGATTGCAACGTACTGGAATCGGCGACGTTGTTTGTTGTTTCTGGATGTCAATGTTTATGGGAGGTGTTGACGCTGAATTCTCCTAGAAAACGGGCATTTTCTGTCTCTACCTGTTGACAGAGGATAGGCATGTGTGTAGAATGCCCCAAGGTAAGCGGGGACTGAACCAGATTGGGCTGGAGGACAGAGCGGGTGGACGATACAACTTTTATCACTACGGGGCAAGATTCAGATGGTCGAGAAGTACGGTTCTACGTTACCACTGAATGCGAAAAAGAATCGAAAGATTTTGCGATATTCCGCCAATTGAAGGCAAAACTCGAAAACCTTGCCGACAGCGGCAGTAGCCCAAGAAGATATGATGCTTTTCCTGGTGCTTTTTTTAGGATCCGCCACGAAAACTTTCGCATCGTCGGAACTACCAGAGAAAAAAAAGATGGGACACCAGTCCTGTGTCACGTTCTTCTGCGGGTACTAAAACGCGGCGACAAGGATTATGACGACTTTAAGGATGGCAAAACAAAAGAAAACCGACGTAACACAATCGTTAGACTCACGAATGTTAATTGGGAAGAGGTTTGGACAAGAATTGGTCAGGTACGCTCCAACCCTGAGAAATTCAGATCTAAAAAGAATAATCTTTCCGAAGCCGAGCAATCTTTTTTAGAAGACCGCCGGATTACACACGAGATATTCGAAATACCCGTCTACGAGTCGATTGAATGGGTGCAATCGATGAGAAAACCTGAATTCAACGATTATGACAAAGTAGCCGAGACTCTATGGAATTACATCACAGAAGAGGTTGGTATTCAAGACTTCGCGGCGGGTCTTGTGGAAAAACCTTACGGTGTCCACAATGAGAAGTGCCTCTTCTATCAATTTTCTTACGGGGGTAAACATGCTTTTTTTCTGCTTGGGCTAGGTCCCGATGATGAAGTTCAACGGTGCCGCAATTTATGGCATAAGCGAGTTCAGGGTATTGACTTGAACACGTCGGGAGGTGCGGAATTCGTCGCCGGAATGTGCCGTCGGGCATATCCGGCATCGGAGTTGGCAGACACCGACTCTTGGCGCAAAATGGAGCAAGAAAAACGAAGCAATTTTCACCTCTCCAACCAAGAAATGGACATCTTGTCGGGTACGTTTTCGTTCCCACTCTTCATTGATGGACGAGCAGGAAGCGGTAAATCAACGGTTTTACAATATCTCTTTGCGGATTATCTTTTACGCCATTGTGCTCATCCAGAAGTGGCACCGCCGCTCTATCTTTCGCATAGTCCCGACCTTATCAAGAGCGCGATGAGTTTAGCAGAGGTTTTATTTGACACAAACGTCTCCTATGTGAAGGAACGCCAGAGGATCAAGAGAACAATTGACGACATTAAACAATCTTTTCAAGGGACACAAGGAACATTTGGAACATTCATCGTGTTTCAAGACCTGATGCGTAAGTTCATCGGAGATCAGGAGATCCTTTCACGCCATTTTGCGCAAAGCAAAAGAATTGAATATGCCGAGTTCCATAAGCGTTGGTTAAAAGAATTCGGCAGAACCAGGGACGCACACAAAAAATACGGACCCGCAATTAGTTGGCACATTATCCGTTCCTACATCAAGGGTTGGGATTATAACAATTATTTTGAACCGGAACAATACAAAAATATAGGTAGCAAAAATCGGACAGTTTCCGATGAAGCATATCAACTCGTTTTCCAAAAGGTCTGGAAGGAATGGTATCAGCCTCTTCGGGTGGAGCAGGGGTACTGGGACGATCAGGATTTGGTGAGGTATTGCTTGGCACCGGATGACGATGATCCAATGGATTCTTACGTCAAGCCGATATTTTCCGCCGTATTCTGTGATGAGTCGCAGGATTTTACCCGGGTCGAATTGGAGTTTATCTTGCGTTCTTCAATTTTTTCTGAACGGAATATCTATGAGCACCAGATCAACAAAATCCCTTTTGTTTTTGCTGGCGATGAGTTCCAAACTCTCAATCCCACCGGGTTCAGTTGGAGCATGTTGCGTTCCTATTTTATGGAACGTCTTATGCGAACTCTTGGGACAAAACGAGGTCCCGATGATCCTGTAACATTAACTAAAAATTTTCGTTCAACGGAGCCCATCATCAAGTTGGGCAATCGTTTGCTGTTGTTGCGTCAGGTGCGATTCGAAGGTTATGATTTTGTCCCGCAAACCCCTCATTTTGCGGAGCAAGAAGCCGCCTCGGTGTTTTGTCTTTCGCCTGATGAGGCAGAGGTTTGGAAAAAAATGAAAGAGGTCGAGGTGGTACTTATTGTTCCCTGTGAAAACGGCGAAACACCGAGGGAATATGTCGAGAATTCCCCAATTAAAGAGTACATTGAGTTCAATGATGATGGAACGGCTCAAAAAATCACTTTTGTTAATCCAACACAGGCAAAAGGTTTGGAATATCCAAACGTTGCCGTTTATGGATTTGGCAACAATAAAGATTTGTTGCCGTCGAAACTCAGAGAGTTCTTTGCGAGCAACAAGACCAGTTCAAGCGATCAAGATGTTGACCAAAAATATTTTCTCAATAACGTTTATGTGTCCATAACAAGAGCACAACAGCAGTTGTTCATTATCGACAGGATGGTCAATACGGTCGATAAAGAAAGGTCTTTTTGGGAATTTGCTTTTGACGATCCTCAGGAACCTCGGACTCGTAAATATGTCGAGGAAATCGAAGAGCAAATGCTGACTCGTGCCGGGGATCGTAGCAAATGGTCATCAGACGATTTGGGACGCATTATCAGTGGCACCGTTTCGGACATCAGCGGTGATGTCAGCGACCCTATCGAAAGAGCCGGGATTATTGAAAAACTAGGAAAATCTCTGCGAGATGCAGATGTAATGCGGCAGGCTGCGGCTCGCTACCGTGAACGTGGTAAAAAGGAGATGGCACGAGAGTGCGAGGCGTTCGCTGATGAATTTGACGAAAAATATCTTCTGGCTGGTGAAAAGTTCAAAGAAATAAGGCTCTACGACCATGCCATTCGTTGTTTTTGGCTTGCCGGTTCCAAAGAGTCAGACCGTAATGCCGGGATGAAGGAACTTGACGGGCTGAAGAAACACAGAAGTAAGGGATTGGAAGTTCAAGTTGCCACGCTGTATCAGAAACAAACAGAAGATCAGAAGCAAACAGATATAGGAAAATTAAAAACAATTATGCAAGCCGTATGCGATATTTTGTCCGGTGCCGACCCTGTGAGAAAACCCGACGAGATTTATAGTTCGGCTGTTCAATGGCAAGCCACTCTCAACTCACTGCTCTCACGGGTCCCCATTCACTTGATTGGTTCTATGAATATGCGAGTTATCCTTGATCTTTGTGATAAACTTGCTGAACTGGAATTGCCTCTCGATTTAGACATTCAGGCTGAATGGTATTTTCATCTCAATAATATTACCAAAGCACTCGAGTTGTGGGATAAACTTAACAAGATGCCGGGCAGACAGGTCAAAAATGAGAATTACCACAAGGCGAAGGTCAAAAATGTCCCTTATCCTGGTAATTTGGAATTTTGGAAAAACATCCATAACTGGGAGGAAGGTGTTATCGAAGAATACCGGCAAGCACCAGACAAGTCTCTTTCATCAGAACAGCATTCAACCGTAGCAGAAGCAGTCTTAAAATATGGGAAGAGTGATGAAATTCGCCGTTTTTTGCCAAAATTGTTGGCGGACAAGACGCATTTTAGCAACGCGAAACGAGATATTGATACCGCGTTGCGACGGGACAATACGATCCCTAGCCATTTTCTGGAGACGTTGGTACGGTGCAAACTGCGGGAACAAGTTCCACCATCAATGTTGACAGAATTGCAAAAAACACCGCAAACGAGTGAATTATTGCAGATGATAACGGCACTTATGGAAGTTCGTTCGCCGAAATTCCACGCTTATCTTGATAAGTCTTTTGGAATTGACGACAAAAAAGTCATTGACGTTATGGGCGAAAAATTCAAGTCTTTTCCACGCACGATTTGGAATCAGCCTCTGTTGACTGAAGTGGGCAGTATCTTTGAAAAACGCGGTCATTTTCTTAACGCTTTACGATATTACGAATGGGCGGATGCCCAAACCGATGATCGGGAATTCAAGAAAGATTTGGCGTTGCGTTGGATTGCCTGTAAGGAAAAACAAGCGGACAAGCAGATAGACCACGCCAAGTTGCGTGAAAACTACGACGAAGCCAGAAAAAAACGTAGGGATGTTGGATTGGGGCCGGACGATAAAATAGCGGAAGAACCAGTTTTTACCCGTTGGACAAACCTGTTTAACGAAATACTGTCCTTCACGACCATTCGGGAAGAACAAAAGCTGGAGAATGAATTTTCTGTTGAAGCACAGTCCGTTTCTGTCCCAATGTCAACTCAGCCGCAACAGACGCAAGACTTCAGTATGAATTTTTTCGGGTATTCTTTCCGTTTCAATCCCACAAAATTTGAATTACGTATCGTGGTGCAGATAGAAGAAGAGGGTTTGTCGGGAACAATCCGGGATGGTCGTTTTTCTGATGATGATGATTTTATTATTGTTGAAGGGCGTTTGCTCAAAAAAATATCGGGGGTTCCTACGGTGTTCAGCATCATAGTTTCCGACTCAGAGCTTATTCTGATTCACGACGCAAGCGGTGTTCAGATTCACTTTCCCAAGTCGCGTTGAAGACAACGAACCTGAAAGTGTTTCAGAGGTTCACGATATTGGGCGAAACCTTGAATTCACGTAAAATATTACGAAATTGTAAATATGAAACCACAAAAATAGTGGTTGTTACTGCTGGGGCGGATGCTTCCTGCCCTCTCGGTAATATGTACAAATCCCGGAGTCGATTATGAAATTCAAGGATATTTTCAAAGCGGCAAAAGACGGCACCGTTCAAGATATTGCTGATTTTATTGCAAAAGATGCCGATGTCAATGCAAGAGGTAAAGATGGAGTGACACCACTCCACGTTGCCGCTTGCCACAATGCCAATGCAGAAGTCTTGAAATATCTTACTTCCAAAGGAGCAAATGTTCATTTGAAAAACAAAACTGGTCAAACACCGTTAGATGTTGCCTCCACAGAAACGAAAAAACGTATCTTGCGTGAGGTAATGGGGTTGCCCAAGTTCGAGAGTATTTTCAAAGCGGCGGAATGCGGAAACATTCAAGATATTGCTCTTTTCATCGAAAACGATACTGACATTAACTCGAAAGACAAAGATGAATGGGCACCGCTCCACTTTGCCACACGATACAACTCCAGTGTGAAAATTTTGGAATATATTATTGCGCAGGGAGCCGATGTCAACGCAAAGAGCAAAGACGGCAAAACACCATTGGACGTTGCTACCACGAAAGAGAAAAAACGAATCCTGTGCGAGGCAATGGGATTGTCGGATGTAAGTAGTATTTTCGAGGCGGCGAAAAGCGGAACAATTGAGGATATCGTCTCCTACATTGAGAATGGTACCGATGTCAACGTAAAAGACAAAGAAACCGACACGCCGTTGCACTACGCCGCTCAATATAATTCCAGCGTGAAAATTTTGGAATACCTTGTTTCCCAAGGAGCAGATATAAATGCGGGAAACAAACATGGTTTGACACCTCTCCACTATGCGGCAGGATATAATAGAAATATTGAGATTTTGAAATTCCTTGTTTTCCAAGGGGGTGATGTTAACGTAAAAGATGACAGCAACTTGACCCCCCTTCACTATGCGGCAGGATACAACAATAATATTGAGGTTTTGGAATATTTAATTTCCCTAGGAGCTGATCTCAATGCAAAAAGTGATAGTGGCTGGACACCATTGCACATGGCTGCCAGTTTCGATGCAAAAACGAATGCGAATGTGTTGTGCTATCTTATTTCTCAAGGTGCCGATGTCCATGCGGAAAACAAATATGGTCAGACACCTTTGAACATTGCGGTCAAGAAGGGGAAAAAACAAGTCTTGCTTAATGCGATGGGGCAGTCAACGTTCGAGAGTATCTTCGAAGCGGCACGGAGCGGAACAGTTAAGGATATCGCCAATTTTATTGAAAACGGTATCGATATCAACGTGAAAGACAAACTTGGCACACCACTCCACAATGCCGTTCGATTCAACCCGGACGTGGATGTTCTGAAATACCTTCTCGCACAAGGAGCTGATGTCAATGCAACAAACGAATTTGGCAACACGCCACTCCACCTCGCCGCTCGTTTCAATGCCAGCACAGAAATTTGGGACTGCCTTGTTTCCCAAGGTGCTGATGTCTTCATGAAAAACAAATATGGACAAACACCGCTGGACATTATCCGCAAAGGCAAGAATGCAAGAGCAGAATAAAAACACTACTTTAGAGTGCTCAAAAATAACCCACCGAATTTGGTGTCGTGCTAAACGGGGAATCCTGTCATCCGCAAACAAGAAGTTGGACAAGTTGTTTTCGAGCACGCCCTTAGTGTTACATTCTCAAAAAACCGGGAGTTCGAGATGTGATGCTACCACCAAAAATAACAACTGGTGGCTGTGTTCGGCATGCAGTCATTTATTTTGGTTACATAAGAATTCATATTCCGTCAAGTACAGAACAGCCATTCCTGCTTGGTTACCAAAGAGTTTGAACAAGTTATTTCGCAGTTTTTCCGGTTCGATGTCTTCCCCGGCAAAGAGATGCCGCTCGATAATTTTTCGATTCCAGACATCAAGGGCAACGGCACCAGTATCACGCAGAGCCGCTCCCGCAATGATGCTGGATGTGTAAGGACCAACTCCCCTGATTTTTTCGAGTTCTGCCATAAGAGTTGAACTTGGATGACGACGTAGAACGTCGTCATCCTGCTTGCTGAAAAATGCCGCGAATTCAGGAACATACTTGCTACGATAACCGAATCGTCCTTCCGAGCGAAGTGTAGATTCACAGACACCAAGAAGATCGTTTGGTGAGTAGAAAGCCTTAAACGTTTGGTTGTCGAATCGGACTATTTTGCCAAAACAATCTAACATCCATGAGAACATTGACATTGTCCGTTGGACAGTCGTGTTCTGGAGGAGCAATCCAATGATTGCAATTTCAAACAGACTTTCTGGACAACTGATCCTCATTCCGGCAAGACGTTCGATAACAGGATGCATGGCACGGATTTTCATCGCACGACGCAAGAACGGTGTTACATCTTCGTCGAATCCATAGCCTTGGTTCAAACGAAATCGGAGCCGTTTAGCAACGTTTTTGTTCCAGTGATTGTTGGCAAACACATTTGCAATGACAGACTTACCCCGCATTTCAGAACGTACTCCGCAAATCGCGTGTTCAAATCGAAACGTTCGCCAATGTACTGTATCGGAGTGGGATTCCAAACATGTGGGGAAATGTGACGGTTTCCAAAACGTATAACTGAACAAAAAAGGTTCTGTTACATCAAAGCGGAATGTTGTAACATATTTGAGGAGGATAGGTCTATTCATGGTTGAAACTCCAGCCGCCGTCAACAGTGATCGTTTCGCCGGTGATCCCCTGTTGATGTGTAAGAAAAAGTACAGCATCGGCAATTTCACTGGGATTTATCAGGCGTTGTAACGGTGTTTGATGAATGCGTTTGATAGAATTTTTCCGATGACTTTCCGTTGAAACAAATCCCGGAGAAACGGCGTTGACCCGAACTTTCGGCGCAAGTTCCAAGGCGAGTGACTTGGTAATACCAAGCAATCCCGCCTTGGATGCTACGTAATGGTGTGACTGTCCAAGCGGTTGTGTCGCCGCCGTCGAAACAATATTGATAGCAACCGCTTCCTGATATGATTTGAGTCGATATTTCATTTCACGTATTAGAAAAAAAGGAGCAATCGTGTTGAGATGCAACGTTTCCATAAATACCTTTTCATCGAGTTCTGGCATTGCCTTTTTCGGATTACAGGCAGCACTGTTAACAAGGAGCGTAACAGATTCATCGAGTTCTAGTTCGACGTAATCAAAAAGCCGTTTTGAGAAATTGGGTTCGGTTAAATTGCCAATCCAAAAAATTGCCTTGCCATGTAGTGCTTCGATTTCACGACACACCCGTTCTGCCCGGTCTTTGTCGCGACCACAAACAACAACATGAAATCCCACCTGCGCCAGACAAATCGCAATACACCGACCGATTTCTCCTGTCGCTCCGGTTACGATAGCAATGTGTTTGCTTACTTGTTCGTGTTTAGGATACGATAACACCTTTTTCCTCCATTGTAAACGTTCCCTTTTTACCGTCAATCGAAACATTAATTCCGATAGGCATGGTTATTTTGTCGTCCGTGTGTCCGAGTGGAACACCCGTAATGATGGGGAACCGCTTCTCTGTCAATTCGAGAATGATTTCCTCAATCGGTGGCATTTCTGGATAGTCGTTTTCGACACATGCTTCCAGGACACCAACGATCATGCCCGCAATTTTATCAAAAATACCGGCATTACGAAAATGAGCAAGTTTCGCATCAAGGGCATGGGGTTGTTCGCAGACATCTTCCCAAAACAATATCCGTCCTTCCCAATTCGGTTCGTATGGTGTCCCGATCAGTTGTTGTAGTGTTGTGAGGTTACCACCGATCAGTTGTCCCGTTGCTTTACCGCCATGAAGTGAGATATACTTAAAAGAGAATGGCGATGCCTTGGAACTATTGAGTATTTCCCGTTGAAATGAAGCAACAGTCATCGGTGTCATGACGCATGAAAAATTATACTGGACGACGGGTCCATGAAATGTTACAAGTCCCGTTTTTGCGTGGATGCCGCAAAGGATCGAGGTTGGATCACTCATTCCAAGCATGATTTTCGGGTGCTTTGCGATAACGTTGTAATCAAGTAACGGCAGAATTCTTGCGCCGTTGGCACCACCGCTACCGCAAAAAATTGCATCGACCGACATGTCAGTAAACATTTCCATCAAGTCGCCAGCACGCTGAACGTCGGTTCCGGCTAAATGACCAACACGTTCGAAAAGATGCTTACCGAGTTTGACTCGGAATCCATCCGATTGGAGCCGGTTGAGTCCACGCTCGAGCTGTTCCTTATCAACGGGTTCCGAAAGAGCAACAATACCAATACAATCTCCATTTTTCAATGCTCTTGGTTTGATGGTGGACGTAGGCGAGGATTTTGTCATAGTATTTTCTTATTTCTATAAAGGGTAAAAGTTGAACAAAAAAGTTTCAAGTAGTTTTGAGCGGAAACGGGACCGTTTCGTGAATCGGGAGTTCAGTCAACAACATGACGAGTCGGTCAATACCGATACCGAGCCCCGCCATAGGAGGCATCAATTCCATTGCACCGAGGAATTCCTCGTCAAGCGGATGTCTCTGGTTTCCCATGAACGCCTTCACGTTAAGTAGTTCATTCATGCGGCTTCGTTGTTCGATGGGATCGACCAATTCGGTAAATCCGTGCGCTATTTCTTTTCCATTTACGAACGCTTCGAAGCGTTCAATTAAATGAGGACGGTCGTCATGTCTTTTGGCAACACAAATCGTTTCCGCCGGATGATTCATCAGGTGTGTGGGACCATCAAACGTTTTTTCGATTGCCCCAGCAAGTTCACCATACACGTCAATCCATTGTACGGTTTCCGGTAACAAATTCAATCCGATCCCTTTCAAACGAAGGAGTTCGAGCAATTCCTGCGGTGTTTTCGTTTGGGTAAAGTCAACTCCTAATTTGTATGACGCTTCCGTGAAGTCAATCCGTTTCCATGAATTCGAAAATTCGTAGCCCTTGATCTCCTTCCAGAGCAAGTGGACTAATTCTTCGAGGATGTCGATCATTGATTTGTAGTTGGCGTAAGCCAGATAACATTCAATTGAAGTAAATTCAGGCAAATGCTCCTCGTCCGATTCCTCATTTCTAAAATTTCGTGAGATTTCGTAAACACGGTCGTATCCAGCCCCGACCAGACGTTTGAGTTGGTTTTCGGGACAAATTCTCAGAACGGATGCTTCTGAACCTTGCCCGTTAATCTCGAAATGTAAAACGGGAGCAATATCCCGGGTCGGCAAAAGAATTGATGTTTCCATTTCAAGAAAACCGCGGGAGTCGAAGAATTGTCGAATCACACGGATAACCTTGCGGCGTACTTCAATAGCGTTTCGAATATTCGAACGTCGCAACAAGATTGCTTCCCGTGAACATGGACGTTCTAATATGCTCCATTCTTCAATATTGAAAGACTCGTCTTCATTTTTATGACCTCGAATGGCGATCATATCTCCCAATTCTGGACCAGGCATTGATGGAATATTGCAACGAATGGTCTTTTCCCGCAGGACAAGTTCGGCAATCAATGTCCCTCCATTTTCCGTAATGTTGCGTACTCGACCAGAAAATGTCGCCAGACCGTTTTCCGTGTTTGGACTTTTTGCATCAAAATATTTCAGTCGAGAGTCAGGTGCTATCTTTCGTGCTCGACCATCACGACGCGCAGGATGATCCTGATTGAAAAGACATTCGAACTGCATCTGGCTCCGAGGGATTCCGCGAGACTCGCCATGAACTCGCAAAGATTCCATCTTGTCGGTTTCGTAACATCGGACGGATTCGACGAGTCCAGGAAAGCCGATCCAAAGTACGTCGCTGGCAATTGCGTGTACATAGAATCCACGTTCCCTGAGCGACTCGCTCAAACTGCGAATCGTCTCCCCGACCTTTCCAATGGGAATTTCCAAGTCAACAATCTCGACAAGTTGCAAATCGTCGAGCCAGTGTTCGTATCGATTCGACACGAAGGAAACAAATTCTTCTGCAATCGTAGCATTACGAAATCCCTCACGAATCGCAACGATTTTTGCTTTTTTGTTCAAAATTTCAATTTTCATAACGTGCTCCACGGTGTATGAGGTTTTGTTGAGAAGTTAATTTATCGATCAACTGGACATCATCTTGTGAAGTCCACGGTGTCTGATTCTTGTAGTAATCACAGTCTGACCACAGTTCCAACGAGTTACGTTTAACGAATCCCCGTCGAACGGCTTCATCAAAAAGCGGTGTTCCCGGATAAGGCATGTAAAGGTGAGCACGGATTTCCGGTTCTGGTTGAATACGTCGCAATCTCTCGATCATGGCAATGGTTTCCTGTTTTTCTGCGGCACTTTCACCTGGAAAACCGATAATGAAGGTATAAGAGCCTCTGATCCCGACACCAGCAATCCGCTGTACTGCGTGTGCAATCATTTCGACAGTACACTTTTTGTCAACGATTTCTTTGAGAACACGATTAGAGCCAGATTCGATTCCCATCAGGAGACGCGAACAACCGGTTTTGGCAATAAGGTCAAGCAACCCCGGACGTTTGTTGTCCATCCTAGCAACATCCTTCGGATGAATCGATGCTGCCCATTTGACATCAAGTTTGCGAGTTAGCAAACCCTCACAAAATGCTTGAACACGTTCCATTTGAATGAAAAAATCAGCATCATAAAACTTGATCCCGCTTACGTTGTGTTCATTGACCAGCATCTCAACATCATCAAGGATTGTTGTCGCGTCCAATGAAACAAAACCTCTCGCTATTCCCTCATAACAAAACCGACATCCATATGGGCAACCAAACGACGAAATATATCCGAATGTTCGATCCGTGAGCGTCGCTTCCTTTCGAATGTTTTTCTCAATGTCGACAATGTGCCAGGGATAGCCGTTGAACAAATTTTTCTTAAGCGGGTTTGACTGTCCTTTGATGATTTTTTTACCGTTTTTCATGAGAAGACCAGGCACGTTTTCGAACCCTGCGTCATTCTTTAAGGCTTCGATGAATGCCGGAACGGAATATTGTCCAGGACCAAACAGTACAACGTCGACCAGCGGATGCCGAAGCGTATCTTCGGGCAAAACGTTGACATGTGGTCCTCCAAATACCAATTTGGTTTTCTCTCCCATAATATCTCGCATACGTTCCGCCATGTCGAGAGCGTATTTGATCTGACCACCACCTGTCATGATACTGAGTCCGACAAACAAAATATTGTTGCACCGTTCACGGAGTAGTTGATCCCACTCGTCAAGAGACTGTACATGACCATCGAAGATCACGACATCAATTTCGGGATACGATGATTCTATTGCTTTTGCGATGACAAAGAGCGCATACGGCATCCATGCATGGACGTAATTACGCTCATGATTCAAACGTGGATAACCGAGGATAATACATTGGTTTTGCATATTAGACTCCACAGAAAATAGCGGTTTTGTAATACTCAAATGCTTTTCGCACAATATCGTCAACGAATGCAGTGCCTGTGTCGAGTGCGTCCGCAATTTTAACGGTGTTTTTGGACAGAAGACAATACTGTAAGCATCGGTCTGATGTCAATCGCAACGCCATTAAAGCATCGTGGCAAGGATAATGTTGGCAACCCTTGCATCGTGAATGATACCACGCACCATTTTTATGGTCCTTGACTGTAACCTTCAAACCGGAATCTAACAAATATTGGCGCATCGGATGACCGAGGTTCCCTTGCATCACTGTTTTGTATGTTGATACGGCACTATCCAGTAATTCATAGACAATCGAGCAATCGGTATATATTTCATGGATCGATTTGTTACCGATTTGTTTCAAGCGGATAGAATTTCCCGGTTCAGCATCGTGTATATCACGGATAATATCCATGATTTTCAATTCAGTAACACCGAGTTGTTCGCTGTAACGAATCAATGAAGCGATTTCGTCCTTATTATGATCCATCAGCACTGTGTTGATTTTGACAGGCAACCCCGTTTCGCAACATTTTTCCAATGCTTTTAGAACGTCGGAAAGATCATCAATACCGGTGATTATTTTGTGTTTATCAGCNTCGAGNGTGTCAATGCTCATATTCAACTGGTCAACTCCTGCCGTTACCAAATCTTCGACAATTTCCCCCATTTTTGGATGTCGAGAGAGAATTTCTAGTGAAGGTACCTTTGCTTCGGTTTTCAAACGGTGGACCAATTTTGGGAGTTCGGGATCAAGCGCAGGATCGCCACCAGTTAATTTGACATGCCCGCCTCCCTCTTGGACATAAGCAGTGCCAACAGCCACCATGTCATCAATCGTGGTTTTTCGGTCTTTTTGCGTTTGACATCCTTCACCGGTAGGGCGGCAATAGAGACATTGTCTTCCACATTTGTCGTTGACAACAATGCGTAGTTGTGGTATTTTTTTTTGGTCTTCCGTGAACCTCATATTGATGCTGGTCTCTGTAAGCATGGTAGTTACCCTTTGACACTGTGTTGTTTGGACTTTGTCTGCAAGTAAGAATTAGCAAGAATCGTGCCAAACATCAACGCAGGTAGGAAACATTTTTTGCAACATGTTGCTACAAAAGGAGATAAAAAATATCATGATTCGTTACGACACCCCTCTTGTCCGATTGAACAACGTGTAATATAATAGAAATTTTGATAGAGAACTATAAAAAAAGATATGAACAAAGGCAAAATAAAAAAAGCGGACAAAGAAAACAAACCGACTAAAAAAACTGTCGTATTCGGATGGCTCGGTGAAAGGCGCGATGCCGATCCTGCAAAATGGCGACCGACTGTCGCGCTCGGGGAGTTTAAAGACCTCTCCATCGAACGTCTAGAACTGTTTTATATGCCGAGGGAAAAAAATGAAAAAATACGCAAGCAAGTCATTGCGGACTTGAAAAAGACGGTTTCGCCACGCCCTATTGAAGTCGTGGAGCACCCTATGCCATTTGATGTTCCCTGGGATTTTGATGAAGTCTATGGAAAACTCTTCGATTTTATGAAAGACTACCCTTTTGATCTGGAAAAAGAAAGATACATGGTTCACATCAAAACGGGAACACATATTTGGCAGATTTGCTTTTTTTTACTTGCAGAATCTCGTTTTTTTCCCGGAAAAATCTTGCAATCCTTCGATCCAAACCAACCGGAAGAAAAGGTCATCGGTCAGTATAAAATTATTGACTTTGACCTCTCGAAACGCAAGCAAATTATGTCGCGATTCGAGCAGGCACGACAAAAAGATATAGCTCTTCTCAAGTTGGGAATTGAGACACGGAACAAGGAATACAACAATTTGATAGAAGAAATTGGTCAGGTTGCTGTTGATGCAGAACAAATCTTGCTACTGGGCGGTACCGGAGTCGGCAAAACGCAACTCGCCAGGAATATTTTCAAAATTAAGCAATTGGAAGGCGAGTTTGTTGTTATAAATGTTGCGACACTCCAAGGTGATCAACTGAAATCAGCACTTTTCGGGCATGTAAAAGGTGCGTTTACCGGAGCCGATAAGGATCGATGTGGGCTGATGCTGAAAGCACACAATGGACTGCTTTTTTTAGACGAAATCGGCGAACTGGGGCTTGAAGAACAAGCGATGCTACTTGATGCTATGGAAAACAAATATTTCTATCCGGTTGGTAGCGATAAACAGGTATATAGTAATTTCCAATTGATTGCTGCAACTAATCAAAATTTAGACAAATTAGTTGCGGTTGGAAAATTTCGAGAAGACCTTTTGGCGCGTATCAACCTCTGGACATTCACACTGCCAGGTCTCAAGAACCGGAAAGAGGACATCGAACCGAATATTGCCTTTGAGCTGAAAAATTGCAAACGTAAAGCAGAATTTGACGAAGTGGCATGGGAACGATTTAAATCTTTTGCGAACGAAGAAGCATCATGGCGATCAAACTTTCGAGACTTGAAGGCTGCCATTACTCGTATGGCAGCACTCTCGGACAACGGTTATATTCGTCTGGAGACAGTTATACGTGAAATTGATCGTCTCAAAAAAATTTGGAATGCACAAACGAAAGTCGATGATGACATGATTTTGCTACAAACAGTTCTCGGTGAAGAACTGGTAGCCACACTTGATCTATTTGATGCCGTTCAACTAGCGAAAGTGATTCGAGTCTGTCGCGAATCGAAAACCTATGCCGACGCAGGACGAAAATTATTCCAACAATCTCAGAAAAATAAGACAAGCGAAAACGATGGTGACCGCCTGGCAAAGTATCTAAAAAAATACGGTCTTAATTGGACAAGCGTAACAGATGCGGCAAGTGTGTAATGTATCGACCATAATCCCCCTAAGCCCCACACAGGTGGTTTTGTATAGTCAATGAAATGGCGGAATTGAACAGAGAACGGAATAAGATATATACTGCGCCGGTGCGGGAACCACAGGGAATCTTGCGTATTCAAAGTCATACCTCCTCCATCTCGTCGATTAGCCTTGGTTACCCGATCTGTTCCAAGAAGCAATACAGCCGCTTCCTTAACGGTCAGTCGATTAGGTAAGTTTTGGCGGACATGGTTGGAATTCCTTTCTGGTGTGCCGATGGTAACTCTGAACCAAATTTCCGTCAACCTACCCACCAAGAATTCAAAAATGGTTGGTCAGGGCTGATGTTACGAAACAACAATGGACTTTTGATACTTCCCAGAGCGCACGGCTCGTTCCGCTTCGGCTTGTCGATCCCAGCCGAACGTCACGCCGCATTTTCGGCACAGCGTAATGTCCGCCCGTTCATGAAACACAAAACGGGCATAAAACCCAAATCGCTCGGAATGTACCGTTCGATCCAGAAGGCTTTTTTCGAGACGTTTTCGCCCAACGAACTCGTC
>JGI24695J34938_10001952_pt1 | contig 16552 bp, 11 predicted proteins | sample TergutCo191P3_FD_34938 | JGI IMG/M metagenome (IMG submission 34938)
TTCGAACATGCTTAATGTACCGCTAACCACTACTTTTGCGCCAAGGTGGTTGCCTATGCTGACCATCGAAGAATCGCTTACAAGACCGGACATTTGATACATCTGTTCCGCTTTTAACGCGTTCAGGGAATCTTCTCTTGCCAGTACAGTAAGACTGCTCATTGAATTTAAAAGCCCGTTCAGTTCTTCAGAGATATATTCGTTTGCATTATCAACAGGCCCGGATATTCTGTAAACAACAATTTCAGTTTTCGGAGTAACTTTCGCTCCAATCTCAGTTACAGCGCCGGAAAGAGCTTCATCTAAACTTTTAAGTCCGGCAATAGCTCCACCTGAACCTTCAGTGGACTTAGGAACTCCCGCGCAGGAAAGAATTAAAAATACCAAAACAAATGTAACATAAAATCCGCGAAAATGCCTTAAAACAAAATAATTCATTATTGCTTCTCCTTTATATATACAAAAGCCGGTATAGCTCTATACGGAGTTTTCCGGCATTTTTCATTATTGAAAAACGCTTCTCGCAAATGCGCAAAGATGCAGGGGTTGTTTAGGGATAGGTTCTTACCGTGGAATGATCTTATTGCGGGATAATAATTAGTAGTTAGTTGAGTTAGTTGATTGACACGATTTTTAGAGTATGTGTATAATTGCCTGTTGCCTGTTGCCTGTTGCCTGTTGCCTGTTGCCTGTTGCCTGTTGCCTTAGGGCAATTCTGAAAGAATTGCAGGTGCCCGGGCTTTGCTCTTTTTTATATAAAATGGCGGCTTTTACTTGCATTAGTTATAATATAATAATTTTTGGGGCTTAGGCAAGGGGGATTATGCGCTTGTTTTTATCTTTATTTATGCTATATTGAATAAAACGAGGGAGTATAACATGGAATTAGAATATACCTATTTTGAAGCTGACGAAGGCGGTTACATCGGATATTTCAATGATTTCCCGCAGCACGTAACAGAAGGCGAAACACTCGAAAAACTGGAAGAAATGTTACTTGATATGTTTGAATGTTTACACAGCTAAAAGTATAATATAAATACTTTCACCTGTTGTTGATAAATAATTGATGATTATATGCTAGCAGGCGCGTGTGTATATTAGTTGGACTTCCCCTTTTTATTATTGGCTTTGTAGCTGCTTGGCGTGAACATCAAATAAAAAAAATGACGCAATAGTAAGCGCGTGTAACTGCCCTGCTTTTTCCGGTGATTGGTATTATTAATATTTCTTACTAAAAAGGTTGGGTATCCCTCTAGAAAACACTTTGCATTGGAGAAAACATTGCACAAGGCATGAGTTCAGGAAATATGTAACTGGCGAGATTGTAAAACTGGAGGGGGGTACCGTTATTTATGTTATTTCTGATAAAAAGACTATGCCTGATTAACACTGATTTCCACGGAATAATATTAAGCTATGTTACAGCATCTTAATCCGTGTAAATCAGTGGACAAAAAATAAATATTCCTGTAACCAATCTCAGTGTTCTTGATAAACCGTAAGCTGATGTAACCTTTATTTTATCATTTATATAGCATATAGTCTAAACGTGGAAGAAGAAGCCGAATATTGGGATGAATATCTCACCAAAAATACCATTATGCCTGATTTTAATAAACCAGGTTTTTTTGCCCGTAAAAATATGTAAATTAAAACCCATTGACATTCGCTTTTTCATATACCTTCAACCATAAAAACATTGCAATTGTACATCAGGATAAAAATGTGACGCCGTGCGTTATCATTTAAAAAAAAATCGATCATCAGTCTAATCTTTATGACAGACCTGTAAGCAGTCTTTCCATATAATTTCCCTTGTTGTATAATAGGTAAAAAAGTAGTAAACGCAAAGGAAACCATTGCGAAATAAAAATTTACAGGAGTGATGAAATGCGTGAAACGATATTTATGGTAGATGACAGCGCTACGAACCTGAAAATTGCAAAGAATGTTCTGCGTGAGCATTACCAGGTTATAACCATGCTGTCGGCTGTCAAAATGTTTGAAGTAATAAACAAAATCATTCCTGATTTAATTCTCCTGGATATTCAGATGCCTGAAATGGACGGATTTGAGGCGCTCCGCATTTTAAAGGAAACTCATGCTGATATTCCGGTCATGTTCCTAACCAGCACGATTGACGCCGCTGTGGAAGCTCAGGGGTTTCAGATGGGCGCGATTGATTTTATAACAAAACCATTTTCCGCGCCTGTCTTCATAAACCGGATCAAGATGCATTTGGAGCGGACCCAGCAGTTAAAGGAGAATAAAAAACTGTTATGCGAAATCGAGCAGAAGCGTCAGGAGGCTGAAAGCGTCAATAAGGCGAAAAGTTCATTTTTAAGCCGGATGAGCCATGAGATTCGGACGCCGATGAACGCGATTCTGGGCATCGCTGAAATGCAGCTTCAGAAAAAATCGCTGGAATCGGGCATTAAAGAAGCGTTTGAAAGGATATACGCGTCAGGAGATTTGCTGCTCGGAATTATCAATGATATCCTTGATCTTTCCAAAATAGAAGCCGGAAAGATGGAACTATCAATCGGCAAATATGATATCGCGAGCCTGATTAGCGACGCTGCGCAGCTTAATATCATGCGTATCGGCAGTAAACCAATCACCTTTGAGCTTAACATAGACGAGCATTTACCCGCGGCTATGTTAGGTGACGAGATGCGCATCAAGCAGATTTTAAACAATCTCCTTTCCAACGCGTTCAAATATACGGCGTCAGGCACTGTCACGCTAACCGTTACCGCGCAGGCCGGCGGTAATCATGACGAAGTGATTCTGGTTGTCAGCGTGAAAGATACAGGACAGGGCATGTCAAAAGAACAGGTCATGAAACTTTTTGACGAATATACCCGCTTTAACCAGGACGCCAACCGCACGACAGAGGGTATCGGGCTTGGCATGAGCATAACGCGCGATATTATCAATCTGATGAAAGGTAATATTTCTGTTGAAAGCGAGTGCGGTCTCGGCTCTGTTTTTACTGTCCGCATTCCGCAGGTTAAATTCGGCTCTGAAGAACTGGGCGCGGAGATGGCGGAAAATCTGCATGAATTCCGTTCAAACAGCCGGACACGGATGATAAGATCGCAGATAACGTTTGAACCGATGCCTTACGGTAATATTTTGGTTGTAGACGATGTGGAAACCAATATCTATGTCGCAAAAGGTCTTTTAACCCGTTATGAGCTTAACATTGACTCGGCCGATTCAGGATACGCTGCAATTGAAAAAATCAGAAGCGGAAAGACATACGATGTAATTTTTATGGATCATATGATGCCGAAACTGGACGGCGTTGAAACAACGAAAATACTGCGCAGCATGGGATATAATTTTCCGGTTGTCGCATTGACAGCTAACGCGGTGAAAGGACAGGCAGACATCTTCCTGGAAAATGGCTTTAACGATTTTATTTCCAAGCCAATCGATATAAGGCAGATGAACAGAATATTAAATGAACTGATACGCGATAAACAGCCGCCTGAGGTTCTTGAAAACGCAAGGCTGAATTCCAAAAGAAAAGAGCCACGCGAAAACGAGACTGGTAAAAGCGCGTTTTCATCTGATTCATCTGCGCAGACATTAAATGAGACGGACGCAGTTGCAGATAACGCCGCGTCCTTTCTTTCACGAACGCAAATCGCCGGGGTTGATATTGCCAAAGGACTGGAACGTTATAACGGCGATGAAGATGCATATATCATGATCATGCGCTCTTATGCCGCGAGCGTGCGCTCCATGCTCGATGCGATAGAAACTGTCTATGAGGAAACGCTTGCCGCTTATGAAGTAAAAGTTCACGGTATCAAGGGAACCTGCCGGGAGATATTCGCTTTGGATCTGGCAAAAGATGCTGAAGCTCTTGAAAAAGCGGCTGTCGCCCGCGATTTTAATTACATTAACAGTAATCATCAGACATTCCTGAAAGACGCCAGGGAACTTATTTTCGGCATTGAAAATATGCTCGCGAGTCTTGACAGCGGAGATGCGAAACCCAGGAAAGGAAGACCGGACAGTGAAACGCTGTTAAAACTGCGCGAAGCCTGTGAGGTATACGATTTAGATAATGCTGACGCTGCGATGGCGGAAATAGAGAAGTATCAGTACGATTCCGGTGATAAACTTGTCGGTTTCCTGAGGAAAAAATTTGAAACAATGCAGTTCGGTGACATTGTCAGGGAGCTGCTGGTTTATGAACAGTCTGATAAATAATTAAGGGAGAGAAGACGCATGGAAGTGAAAACTGAACTAAAAAAAATTATTTATGTAGACGATGTCAGTTTTGGCCTGACATCGGTTAAAAACAGGCTTAAAGAGCAATTTGAAGTTTTACCCGCGCAATCGGTCAGTTCATTGTTTGAAATGCTAAAACATGTCACGCCCGATGTTATTCTTCTTGATGTAAATATGCCTGAAGTGGACGGTTATGAAGGCATAAGAATGCTGAAGCGCGATGAACGTTATGCGAAAATTCCTGTAATTTTCGTGACGGCGGAACATGACAAATATAATGTGGAGAAAGGCATAAACCTCGGCGCCGCCGCGTATATTGTCAAGCCGTTCTCCACGAAACAGCTTGTTTCGGCAATCGAAAAAACATATAAAACGGGCAAGCCAAAAATCGGAGCTGACGGCGGCGCCGAAGTAAAACCCTGTATCCTCGCCGTTGACGATGTTTCCACCATGCTCAGAACGATCCATAATGCGTTACGTGACAATTATAAGGTATATACCCTGTCGGAGCCCGAAAAACTTGAGGATTTACTGCAAAATATTAAACCGGATTTATTTTTGCTGGATTATAAAATGCCTGAAATAACCGGGTTTGATCTGATCCCCGTCATTCGCAGATTTCCGGAGCACAAGGAAACCCCGATCATATTCCTGACATCCGAAGGGACAGCCGGCAATTTATCGGCGGCGGTGCGTCTTGGCGTGTGCGATTATATTGTTAAACCATTTGAGTTACAAACGCTGCGCGATAAAATTCAAACACGGCTCAAGCAGGATTAACTCGCTTTTATGTCCTTTTGATCATGAAAATTAGAGATTTTTTAGGCAGCTAACCGGCTTACCGGACATATATAGTAATTTTTTAATTCTTTTGATAATATATTAATGAGGAGAAAAATATGGCAATTATTGATCTTGTTGAATGGAATGATGCGGCAAATGATGTTTTCGCGTGGAAATTCGCTGATAACAAAAATAATAATCTCAGCACCTTTACCCAATTGATAGTAAGAGAATCTCAGGAAGCGGTGTTGTTTTCAAAAGGTCAGATACTTGGGAAATTCGGACCCGGCAAACATACCTTAAGCACGGAGAATCTTCCATTGCTGCGCAATTTATTTGGCATTCCGTTTGGAGGGAAGAATCCCTTTATGGCGGAAGTGTGGTTTGTAAATAAGACCGCTCCTCTTACAATAAACTGGAACACCGACACAATGCGTTTTCGCGATCCGGAATACGGCGAAATGGTACCTCTTGCGGCGGCTGGAAGATACGGTTTAAAAGTTGAAAACGCCGAGCGTTTTCTTGTGCAGTTGGTAGGCGCTTTAACAAAATTTACCTCGCGTGATTTAACAGATCATTTTCTGGGGCCTCTTGTAAGCAAAACCAAAAGCAGCATTATCACCTTTATGACAGCCAATCAGGTTGGCATTACAACCATCTCCGCCCGTTTGGATGATCTTTCCAATTTTCTAAAAGAGCCCCTTAAGGAATTCTGGGAAGAGTACGGAATGCTGTTAACAGGTTTTTATATAACTTCAGTTGATCTTGACACATCAACTGCGGACGGGCAAAAAATCGCGGCAGCGTTAAGCGACCGTTCCGCGCAGAATATCGCCGGTTACACATGGCAGCAGAAACAGGGTTTCAATGTTGCGAATAACGCATTGTCAGGCGGCGGTGATATGGGCATTCTCGGCGCGGCTGCGATGACCGGGATGCTCGGCGGCGGCGGCGGAATGGGTCAGGCAATGATGCAGCCTGTACAGCAGCCAATGCAGCAGGGAATGATGGGCGGCCAATTGCCGGCAGCGGGGCGCAAGGAGGTTTTCTGCTCAAAATGCGCCAAGAAGTACAATACCAATTCAAACTTCTGTCCGTTCTGCGGAAACAGATATAATCCATGCCCGAGGTGCGGCAGCGATAACATGGAAGGCAGTAAAAGGTGCGTATCATGCGGAACAGCTCTTGAAACAATGCAGCAGGCAGGCGGTTTCGGGAATGTATGTTCAAGATGCGGACAGACTGCCGCTCCCAATGTAAAATTCTGCGCCGGCTGCGGAAACAAGCTGGGATAAAAGGAGATAATATGACAAAGTACCAGTCGTTATTGTTAAGATTTATTTTATTTCTCGCCGGAGCGGGCATAGTTGTTCTTGCTTTCTTTCTGATTAATGAGAACAGGGAGCCCGGACATAAAGATGTTTTTATCTGGCTTTCCATAGGCGTTATGTACATTGTTTTCTTCCTGCCCTTCTTCTTCTCCGCGATTAACATTGGTAATTTTTCCGCGAAGATACCGTCTTTATCAATGGTTTGGATTGGTAATATTTTATATATCGCGGCGTCAATAACAGTAATTATAATACTTGCTAATGGAGCGGTATCCCTGAACATCGCAATCATTATTCAGGCAATTATATTTTTCATATACATGATTAATGTATACTTCGCTTATTTCGCAAAATCCCATGTAAACAGGATAGCTGAACAGGAAGATGATCTGAAATATAATGTCGCGAAAATTAAATCCAAAGCCGGCGTCTTGCTTCTTTCTGTCAATCAGCTTCCCGGTGAATATGAAGCCGCGCAGAAAATAATTAAGAAGGCCATTGATGACATGAATTATATCTACCCTGTTAACAATAATGCAGGAGCGGAACTGGAAGCCAATATAATGCGTTCGCTGAATTCAATTTCAGAGCTTATCGGATCCGTAAAAGGCGGAGCGTATAACTCATCGCTGGAAAACGCGGCAGTCAATCTTCAGTCGCAGGTTAATGAAAGAAAGTTATTGAGAAATTGAAATCCAAGGTTGCTGTTCCAAAAACGCAAATCTTCGGTTTAAAAGTTTTGGAACAGTTTCTATTCAGAAACTGAAATATCCGAACAATCCCAATATTAAAGGAGGTACATTGTGCAGGGAAAAATTTTCAGGGAATCGGTGAATATTTACCAGGATCAGGCCGGTATTCTTCTGAATTACTACCGCAAGGCGGCGGAAAAAATAGTAAAAGAAGAAACCGAACTTGAAAAATCAATTGAAAATGCAAACGCGGAAATTGAACTGGCAATGAAAAACAAAATAAAGGGCATTATTTTAACAGCTGCGTTTCCGGTTGTTGGATTGCTTATAATGTTATTGACAGGTTTTTCGACAGCCGGTTTAATTTCAGGCATACTGCTTGTGTTAGGTGCAATCTGGGGCGTTATTACCCTTCTAAAAGCACTGAAATCCAAAAAAGAAAATGAAACGAAAATAACGGGATTTAATGAAGCTCACCGCGATATCCGCAGGAATTACGGCGTTAAAAAAATGGGCGTAGTCTATGTCCCGGTTGCGACAAAAGTGCCGTTTGAGGGGAAAAGTTTTATTGTGGATCATACTTCGCAGGTAGGCGACAGCAACTTTAAAATGTCTGTTGTTCATAAACCGGATGAACTTTTAAACAGTCTTACCAGTCTTGAAGACGCGATTAAGGAAGTGCCTTTTGTTGAGCACGCGGATGAACCGGAAGAAATTGACACTTCCGATTATTCGACATCCATGCAGCGCATCAAGCTTTATGACTATATGGGCAATATTGACAGGCAGGTGCGCAATATCAGGTATCTGCTCAATGACAATGACACTACAAGCCTTTCCCTGCCGGTTGTTCTGCCGGACAGCAATACGGCAAACTTTCTCGGCGAGTACGCCGCCGATGATACGGGCGGCAAACCTGTTGTAAATGTTTTTAATGTGGATAATTTCAGGGACAGGCTTGATTCCTTCTATGCGTTAAACGACATGAGAAAATCATTTGAAAAAAACACCAATAAAAACCAGGTTGAGTATTTCTCAAAACTGATCGGTAGACTCGCGGAAGCGGTGCAGATACTCAGCAAGACCAAAACAAGCAGTTCAAATAAACTTGTTGATTATTCCAATATGATTTTGGCTACAGTGTTAAAATCCTCCTTCAATCAGTATTCACCGTCTCTTGAAGCCGAGGAAATTGAAAGAATACGCTCCGCGAGCTTTGATTATCAGGATTCTGTGGATGATTACGCGCCTTTTTCGCTTAAATCCAGTTCAAGAGTGAAATATGATTTATTTTCAACCGCGTGGATCGCAGAAGATCAGTCGCGGACATCCATGCCGTTCGGAATGCACCAGATTCAGGAAGAAGTGCTTGCTCCCGTTATTCAAAACCTGATGGCGGAAAACAGGGTAGAACGCCTGAAGATATACAACGGCATTAAAGATCAAAAAATTGATTACCTGAACCAGTGGCACCGCGATACCGAAGACTTTTACGGCAGAAACCGCGCCGGAGTTGATGATCTTATAAACAGAATGCGCGAATCCTATGCCGATTATATCCGCAGCCTGAACACTTACAAAGCCCTGCAGGAAACACAGATCGCCATGCGCAAAACCCGTTCCCTTGACAGCGCGGAAGTTCACGAACAAAACAAGGACGCGGAAATTATCGCAGGTTTTGAAGTGCAGGCGCAGCAGTTTCATAAACAGCAGGAGGACTTCAGCGATTTTATGGATCGGCTAAAGGAGAATATCGATGAGAAAGCGGCGCAGTTCGGTTACATTCCATATTACGAGGCAACGTTACGTGACAACGAATACCGTGATATGGCGCAGTCTATTAACCGGCTTCAGGAGCTTGATCCACGCAGAAGAAAACTGCTTGCCGTGAATCCCTATGTCGCAAGGCACGCGAAATTGCCTCCTCAGCCGAATGTAGAACAGAAAATGTACGATGATTTTTCAATTAATTTATTGATGGAAGCGTCAATGGCGCAATCGGCTCATACATCCCGGGGCGATGAAACTCCGCAGGATTATTCCGCTTCACAGACCGTTCAGGCGCAGTCTCCTGAAAATACGCAGGAAAGCCAAAAAATTCCTGAACCTCCCGTAAGAGAAGAATATCCTGCGGAAGAAGCTCCGGTTGAAAACGCTTCATATAATGAAGACACAGGCTCATCCGGGAATGAAAACGAAGAGGAGGAGAAATAACCATGGCGAGTTTCCAGTTTGATGTAGATACATCGCCAATGGCCCGTTCTATTGATAACACACGCGGCAATGTAAATGGAGTAACCGCGGCTGTTGTAGCGATGCAGGCAGCGGTAATAGCGACAGAACACGCCGCTTCAAAGAAAATCTGCGATAATGTGGATGAAGGTTTTTATACGCTGGTGAAATCACAGATAAGCCAGAAAGCCGTCGCCGCCTATACTGAAATGACAAGCAAACATGTTACATTGCTGCAGCTTGCAAAGGCCATAGAAAATTACAAGCACGTAATGGAAAATGATTTTAACATGATAGCAAGACGTTATACGAAATTATTCAATTCATTGAACAAAGCGCTTGATATCAGGGTAAAAGAGCTTGACCGCCCCGCGATGCATCTGGCTGAAATCAGAAAACGAATTGTATTTGACAAGCTTAAGGACGACAGCTCAATGCTGTTGAGTATTTCAGGCGAAACGCTGCCTGTAACGCAGACAGCTCTCAGCGGAAAACTGAAACAAAAAACCAGGGAAACGATGAACGCCATGTATGAGTCTGTTTACGAAGACAGAACCTACAGCGAAAAAGTGGACAGTATACTGATTAAAAGCGAAACGGACTCATCTTCGGACGCCAATATGTGTTATGTGCCGGTTGTCTTTATGGTTTCTGACAGCCTCTTGAATCCCGGTGACAATATCGAAAACATTTTCACGGCGAAAAATGATGTGTGGCAGAATGTTTCTCCGATTGTTTCCGAAGTTAACAGGATAAACAAGGACTTGACATGGTCCCCTTCTGACAGCGGGAACAAAGACATGATTCGCAGGGAATTCATCGCGTTATGCGAAAAGTGCCATGACGAAGAAAGGGTTGTAAAGGAAATGATCAGATTGTTTGACGAGTCGCCGTGGGAGGACTGCAAATGAGTTATTCAAAATCCTACCACGCTTCTGTTCCGTACAGCGGAACTGTCAGCTACGGGCCAAGCCAGAACGGAGGAACAAAATCCTACAGCGGATCTGTTCCTGTCGATATTACGATTAACGTCAATACCGCGCCGTTTGACGGCAGCATAAACAAATTTAACACCTCCGTTATCGCGCTTGGCGGATCCGTCGCGGCGATGAACGCGGCTCAATGCATTGCCATTAAAAAAACAGCCGATGAAATATCCGCTTCGCTTATTAAGGGTTTCTTCGGAACAATCAGCACTGAATTGTCACAGCAGATACAGGCGCTGTCCAGCGCGATAAACGCCGGTCTGGGCCTGATTCATGAGCAGAGTAAAGCCGTTACCGAAAAAAAAGGCGTAATGGAAGGCGATTACAACAGAATCACAGGCAGATACATAAAACTTTTTTCCGATCTTGATGATGAATGCTTCAAAAGAATTTACGCGCTTGACAAACCGTCTTTTAATATTTCAAAAAATGTGATCAGGGAACTTATAAGCGAATCTTCGTGTAACGCGGCAGCCATGAATCTTCTGGGAATTGATGAGGCATCTTCGTCTAAAATGTGCCTGTTTGTTTCAGCCTTAAACAGAAAAACTCTTGAAATATTAAGAACCATGCACAGTTATATTAACCAGGAATCAAGCATTAAATCCATGATAGATTCGCTTTTGTTTAACGATGAACTGGGAGAAAACATTCCGCTTTATATTCCGGTGATATGGTCAGAAAGCGATACGCTGGAAAGCCAGGGAACGGATCAGAATTGCTTTATCACAAATGATATTAATCAGCAGGAAAAAAAGACAATCGCTGACAGGGTAAAAAATTTCTGCCGCGATATTAACAGCGCAAAATGGAAACCCGCGGATGAACCTGAAAAAGAAATGCTTAACAGGGAATTTAACCTTTTGGCGGAAACGCAATTTGCCGCCGGCATGAACGCCGTTACCGATGAAACAACGCAGCAGCGCGTTTATAAAACCATGATGTCCCTTTGGCAAAACACTGAAATATCTTCACTGGAAAGGAGTTTATAATGAAAGAGATGCAGGAAATCAGGATTGGCGAATCAACTGTCGGCTTAAAGGACAATCTGGTAAAAACGGCGATTTTGCCCAAGACCAGCGGCGAACTTGAAAGAGATGTCAATATTCAGGGAAATGTTATAGTGGAAGGCGCGGTATATGCAAGAAATCTGGTTATAGACAGCGGTCCCGCTGAATTTAAAAACGCAGTTTATGCGCATAACGAGCTTCATGTAAAAAACGACGCAGCGGACATTATTCAGTTTAATAAAGCAGTAGCGTCATCGGGCAGCATTGTGTCGCTGTTAATCAAGGGCAAATGCATATTCGGAGCGGATATAAACGCCGCAAGCGTTAAACTAAAGAATTGTTTTGTGGCGGGAAGCGTTTTCGCGAATGAAATACAGATAGAAAACACAGTCGTTCTGGGCGGCTGTTTCGCATCAAAGAAACTTTCCATTCACAATTCCATAACAGGAACATTTAACGCTCCTGAAGTTTCCGCAGGAGGGATAAATTATCTGCTGTACCCGACCGCTTTCTCCGTAGAGCCTGTTTCATTTCTGCCTGGAACCGAATTTTACAATATTACACTTTCGGATCTTGGCTCATTGTTCAAAAATGAAAAAGAGAAACCCAACACGGGAAAAATCAAAATGGACATAGAAGCGGACTCCCAGAGAACAGTGCTTGTAGATGAATCGGATACCAAAACATTAATTCACAGCTATTCAGTCGCTTCCAGGGTGCTTGTCAGCGATATACTGAATCTTGACGATTTGGAAAATCATTTTTTAATTATCTCGGCAAGTTTGGGATCGCAGATACTGAAGACTTATTCACTGCAAAAAGAAGACGGCAGCAAAAGCGATGATTTAACATTGCCGAATATCGCGGAGTTTTTCTTTAAGATAATAAACGGCGTTGTTCAAATCAGTGATTTGTCCGGCGCTGTTTCATTCAGCGATTTAAGACAGCGTTATCTATAAACCTGAATAATTCCGCATGCCTGTATAAATTGCGGGTATACGCGGTTATTTCGTGATTTACCATTATTTACTAACGTGATACAATTAACATCAGGCAAAATGCTGGAGGCCCGGTAAATATGGACATGAATGACAGTATTGAAGTAATTAAGGCACTGGAACGCGAAAACGCTCATTTACGCGCTGAAAAAGAGCGCGAGATGAACAAGGCGTATAAATTTAACCGGGCAATTCTGAAGTCTGCGCCCTTTGGTCTCACAATTTTTGATGAAAATATAAACATTATTGACTGTAATGATGAAATATTGAGAATTTGCAGCACTTCAAAACAGTATTACATTGATCATTTTTTTGAATTTTCACCCAAGTATCAAAAAGACGGGCAAAATTCAATAGAAAAAGCCGCTGACTACATGAAACGCGCCATGTCCGGAGAAACGCTTGTTTTTGAATGGCTTCACCAGAGCCAGTACGGAGATATTATACCGTGTGAGCTTACGGTAACATGTATTGAAGATAACGGAAATTTTACAGGGCTGGCGTTCGCCTATGATCTGCGGAATATAATCAAGATTAAAGAGGAGATGAGCAGAGCCGCACGAATCAACCAATCCATACTAGAAACCATGCCGATAGGTATAGCGATTTTTGACGGCACTCCAAAAGTAACAGACTGTAATGATGAGCTTATAAGGATGTTTAACGCGCCGAAACAGCAGATAATTGATCGTTTCTATGATGATTTTTCACCTGAATATCTGGAGGACGGACGCCTTTCGATTTATGAATCGCTAAAAATCATGAATCGCGCGATTTCAGGCGAAAAGGTGCAGATTGAATGGCCTCATCAAACGGCGGCAGGAGAACCTGTTCCCTGTGAACTTACGCTTACGCGCGTGAAAGACGAAAATGAATTTATAGGGCTTGGATTTTTATATGATCTGCGCAATATAAAAAAGATGTCCGCGAATCTTCAGGAACAGGGTGAACTCCTGAAGGTGCGCCTTGAACAGCAGGAATTGATCAGTAAAATTACAAAAAGTTTTGTCGCATCAGGCGAATCTGACATACTGATAAATAACGCAATTGACAAGATCAGGCGCTACCTTAACGCTTCCAGCATAGTCATCTTTGGCATTGATTATGAACTCGATAAATGTTTTCTTGCGTATAACAATTGCGCCGAAGGAGAGGATTATCCTCTGATGAAATTAAGCGAAACACATGCGCTGATTAAGGAAATATTTCCCCTGACGCTTCCCAAAGACACTATAACGCCCGTATTAACATGTTCTGATATCGCAAATGATCCGGTTCTGAAAACTTTAAACACTGTCGGCATCTGCGCGATTGTAGGCGCGCCGCTTTATGTGGACGGCAGGTTATGGGGGCTTTTCAGCGTCGAGTACCGGAATGAACTGCACGAGTGGAAGGAAATTGAAGTTTCATTTATCACCACAATAGCAAGCGTAATAGCGGGAGCTATAATGCGGACCATTTACGATGAAAAACTAAAAAAAGCCCTGGATCACGCCACCGCCGCATCGGAAGCGAAAACCGTTTTCCTGTCGAACATGTCGCACGAGATCCGCACGCCGTTAAACGCAATAATCGGCATGACCGTTATCGGAAAAACAGCCGGTGATATACAGCGAAAGGATTACTGTTTTGAAAAAGTGGAGAACGCATCCCAGCACCTGCTTGGAGTTATAAATGATGTTCTTGATATGTCAAAAATTGAAGCCAATAAATTTGAACTTTCCGATGAGGAGTATGATTTTGAAAAAATGCTTCAGCGCGTTATCAATATAATAGCGTTCCGCGCTGATGAAAAAAGACAGAAACTTTCCGTAAATATCGACAAGTCCATACCGCGCCTGATTATCGGCGATGATCAGAGGCTGGCGCAGGTTATTACCAATCTGCTCGGCAACGCTGTAAAATTTACGCCTGAAGAAGGTTCCATAAAACTTGAAACCCGCTTCCTGGGCAAAGAAGACGACTTGTATACAATTCAGATAACAATTAAGGATTCGGGGATAGGCATAAGCCCCGAACAGCAGAGACAGCTTTTCCATTCTTTTCATCAGGCGGAATCAGGCACATCGCGTAGATTTGGCGGAACAGGACTGGGACTCGTAATTTCCAAGAACATCATTGAACTAATGGGCGGCCATATAGAAGTTGATTCCGAAATCGGAAAAGGCTCATCATTTTCATTTACTTTTAAAGCCAGGCGCGCGGCAAGGAACATACCGGGGTTATCTGAAATCGGTATAAACTGGAACAATGTTTCCATTATGGTAGTGGATGACGATAAGGAAATCCTTGATTATTTCAGGGAAATTATTCAGGGCTTCGGTACAAGCTGCGACACCGCGTCAAGCGGCGATGAGGCTATCGCGCTAATAGGCGCTAATGGCATGTATAACATATTTTTTGTTGACTGGAAAATGCCCGGAATGGACGGAATAAAGCTGGCGAAAGAGCTAAAAGCCAAATCGGAATCGCCTGAACACACAATTATAATCATGATTTCCGCCGCTGAATGGAGCAATGTCGCAGATGAGGCAAAGAAGGCCGGCGTTGACAAATTCCTGTCCAAACCGCTTTTCCCGTCGGCAATCGCGGACGCAATAACAGAAGCGATAGGATTAACCGGTCAGAATAACGCAAAGCAGTCAGATAACACGGATGTTTTTAAGGGGTATAGAGTTCTTCTGGCGGAAGATGTTGATATAAACCGTGAAATTGTCATATCGCTTATGGAATCTACCCATCTGGAAATTGACTGCGCTGAAAACGGATTGGTAGCGGTTTCAATGTTTGATAAATCGCCTGACATTTACGATCTGATACTTATGGATGTGCAGATGCCTGAAATGGACGGATACGAATCTACGCGGAAAATACGGGCGTTAAGCCACCCAAGAGCCAAAACAATACCGATAGTCGCAATGACAGCTAACGTTTTCCGCGAAGATATTGAAAAATGCCTTAACGCCGGAATGAACGATCATGTGGGCAAACCTCTAAATGTTGATGAATTTTTCAGTATGCTGCGCAGGTATCTGAAGGAAGAAAGCAAAACAACCTGACGCCGCCGGGAGCTGTTTATGGCGATCAATAGAATTATTTTAATTATACTTTTTTCTTTTATATTCATGCAGTGTAAGGAAGCAAACGATTCAAAAAGGTTCGCGAAAGAATATCCTTTGGCAGGCGATGATAATATATTTTTATACAGAAACGCATCTGAGACTGCGGACATTTTGGAAAAAGGCAGGGGTATTGTTCTTATTGGCTTTAAGGAATGCTCATGGTGCCAGCATTACGCTGTTATCCTTCAGGATGTCGCGCGTGAGATGGAAATTGACAGAATTTATTACTGCGATATAAGAAAAGACAGGGAAAAAAACTCAGAGAACTACCAAAGGATTGTAAGAATTCTTTCAGACCGCCTTCAGTATGATGATGAGGGGCGGGAGAGAGTGTATGTGCCTGATGTATCGGTAGTAAGCAGGGGCAGGATAATCGCCCGCGATAATGAGACATCAAAAGAAACGCTTGGATACAGTACGCCTGAAGAATACTGGACAGAAGAACGCGTGAACGCGCTTAAGGAACGGCTAAGACCCGGGATATATATTTTACATCAGCTCATCAGCAGAGATTGTAACTGCTAAGTTTTTCTGAATCACAGCCTGCCTCAGTCCTTTACATGGATTAAAAAGCCCGGACAGCAATGACGTACTTAGTACTGTTGTTCTTCTGAATGTTACCTGATCCGCTGGCATACTCATCCTCGCTAATACTAATAAAGTCTGCATATCTTCCGGTTACCGAGGATGTCAAAAAATGCATTCCCGGTGTTAATCCTAAAAATATTTTCGCTCTTGTAAAATAATAGGCTTCGTCACTGCTTGGAAAAAACCAGTCGTTTTTTCCGCCGCCTGTATGATTCCTGCACGCTAACGCAGCGGGAGCGTTTGCGTCTACTGCAAGAATTGCCGCTGTGTTTGATCTGCCTCTTCCTAATCCATCGCTGACTTCTATAGTAGTAGACACGTGAGCCGGTGACGCCCAGGCAAGTACTCCCAGAATATTAGGATCGGCTTCTAAATACCTGGCGGTGTATGACGGAAAATAGCCCGGATCACCTGCATTTCCATAACCAGTTATTGTAATGCCGGGATGATAATGATATATTATTATCCCGCCGCCCGGGCCTGTATCGCCTATTTCGAGGCAATTTTCGTTACATTCATCGGGGTCATCGGGTGTAACAGCAGATGACAAGCATACAAT
>JGI24695J34938_10001953_pt1 | contig 16543 bp, 14 predicted proteins | sample TergutCo191P3_FD_34938 | JGI IMG/M metagenome (IMG submission 34938)
AGACGATTCAATCGTGCGCGGAACGACAATGAAAAGAATTGTAAAACTTGTACGCGAAACGGGCGCGAAGGAAGTGCATTTACGAATCTCATCGCCGCCATTTATTAACCCGTGTTATTTCGGCACGGATATTCCCAACCGCGATAATTTAATTTCCTGTAAAATGACAACACCCGAAATCCGCGAATACCTGGGCGCCGACAGCCTCGGTTTTTTGGCGATAGATCATGTAGCTCAAATTGCACCTAACGCAAAGTGCGGCTTTTGTGAAGGCTGTTTCACCGGCAAATACCCGATCCCCGAACCGGATGTTCTTCCCAAGTGCAAATACGATAATAAAATCGGAGTAAACTGATGAATAACAGTTTCAGTGAAAGTTATAAAAACGCGGGCGTGGATGTTACGGCAGGGTATCGCTCGGTTGAACTTATAAAAAAACATGTCGAAAAAACAAAGATACAGGGAGTGCTTGAGAGTATCGGCGGATTCGGCGGTCTTTTTGCGCTTCCTAAAAATGAATACAAAGAACCTGTGCTTGTTTCGGGAACAGACGGAGTCGGGACAAAATTAAAAATCGCGATGTTAATGAACAAGCACGATACGATCGGAATTGACTGCGTTGCGATGTGCGTTAACGACATTATCTGCGCGGGAGCAAAGCCTTTATTTTTTCTTGATTATATCGCGGCTGGAAAAAATAAACCAGAAAAAATCGAGAAGATAGTCGCAGGCGTCGCCGAGGGATGCGTGCAGGCAGGATGCGCCCTTGTCGGAGGAGAAACCGCCGAGCATCCGGGAATGATGAAAGAAGACGACTACGATATCGCCGGTTTTTCTGTCGGTATTGCCGAAAAATCGAGTATTCCGGATAAAAATAATGTAAAAAACGGCGATGTTATAATCGCTCTTTCGTCATCGGGAGTGCATTCAAACGCTTTTTCGCTAACACGAAAAGTTTTTAATATCGATAATAACAGTGATATTCTAAATAAAAATTTTGCGCAGCTTGGAAAAACGCTTGGCGAAGAATTATTGATTCCCACAAAAATTTATGTTAAACCGATTTTAAAACTCTTCGAAAAAATTCCTCCTGTTTCTGTATGTCACATAACAGGCGGAGGCTTTCAGGAAAATATCCCGCGCGCTTTCGGCGAAAATTTCGGAGCCGTAATAAAAAAAGATTCGGTGCAAACGCCTGAGATTTTTAAATTAATCGCTTCTTACGGAAAAATACCGGAGAGGGATATGTTCAACACATACAACATGGGAGTTGGAATGTGCGTAATCACCGCAAAAGAAAATGCCGGCCAAACTGTGCAGTTTCTAAACTCGTTAGGTGAAAACTCTTATATAATCGGCGAAGTTAAGGAAGGCATTTCCGGAGTGCATTTTGATTAAAATCGCAGTCCTTGTAAGCGGGGGAGGAACCAATCTTCAGGCTCTGATTGACGCGCAAAAAGAAAATAATTTAGGCGGCGGTGAATTATCGCTTGTTATATCGTCAGTGCCGGATGTTTTGGCTTTAGAACGCGCTAAAAGATTCGGAATAAAAACGCTTACAATCGAAAGAAAAAAATACCCGCAAGTTTGCGATTTTGACGCCGCTGTCGCCGATGCGTTAGCTGAAAATAAAACCGATCTTGTAGTGCTTGCAGGCTTTTTGTCGATACTCGGAGAAAAGACGCTAAATTTATATAACAATAAAATTATCAATGTGCATCCTTCATTAATACCTTCGTTTTGCGGAAAAGGCTTTTACGGGCTTAAAGTTCACAAGGCTGTCCTTGAATACGGCGTAAAAGTAACGGGAGCGACAGTTCACTTTGTAAATAATATCGTTGACGGCGGAAAAATAATCTTGCAAAAAGCAATTGATGTTCTTCCCGATGACACGCCTGAAATCTTACAGCAGCGCGTTATGCGCCAGGGCGAATGGGTTCTGCTTCCAAAAGCGGTAGAGATGTACTGCAAAGGAGAAATTAATTAATGAAAGTACTGGTTATAGGCGGAGGAGGCAGGGAACACGCTATTATCAAATCGTTAAAAAAAAATAACCGCATAACAAAACTTTACGCAGCTCCGGGAAACGGCGGTATAAGCTGTGACGCTGAGTGTGTTCAAATAAAAGCGATTGATATACCCGCGATGACGGATTTTACCGTAAAAAATTCGATTGATTATGTTGTTGTCGCTCCCGATGATCCTCTTGCCGCCGGAATGGTTGACGCTCTCGAAGAAAAAGGCGTTCGATGTTTCGGACCAAAAAAAGCCGCAGCTAGAATAGAAAGCAGCAAAGTTTTTTCTAAAAATTTAATGAAAAAATATAATATTCCTACAGCCCTTTACGAAGTTTTTTCGGAATATAAAAACGCGCATGATTATTTAAATTCTTCATCGGTGTCTTTTCCTGTTGTAATAAAAGCAGACGGTCTTGCGCTTGGCAAGGGTGTGATAATCGCTTCGGATTTAAAAGAAGCGTTAGATGCAATAAACGATATAATGCTTCAAAAAAAATTCGGAGAAAGCGGCTCTCGGATTGTAATCGAAGAATTTATGACAGGACCGGAAGTTACTGTTCTTTCGTTTACAGACGGAAAAACAATAATACCGATGATTTCGTCGATGGATCACAAGCGTGTTTTTGACGGCAACAAAGGACTTAATACAGGCGGTATGGGAGTAATCGCGCCTAATCCTCATTATACAAAAGAAATTGCCGCAGTCTGCGAGAAGGACATTTTTCTGCCGACAATCAATGCGCTGCAAAAAGAAGGATGCCCGTTTAAAGGATGTCTTTACTTCGGTCTTATGCTGACAGAAAAAGGTCCAAAGGTTATCGAATATAACTGCCGTTTCGGCGACCCGGAAACACAAGCGGTTCTTCCGCTTTTAAAGACCGATCTTTTTGATATAATGGAAGCTGTTACAGACGAAAAATTAAATAATATTAATATTAACTGGTCAAATGAATTCAGCGCATGTGTTGTTATGGCAAGCGGCGGATATCCCGAAAAATACGAAACAGGTTTTGAAATAAAAGGGCTTAACGCGGCAGGCGGCGCCGAAAACGGAATGATTTTTCATGCCGGCACATCATCAAATGACAGCAAATTTTTTACGGCAGGCGGCAGAGTGCTTGGCGTTACGGAAACAGGTTTAACGCCGGATGAAGCGCTGAAAAAAACGTATAAAACCGTATGCGGAATAGAATTTAACGGCGTTCATTACAGAAAGGATATTGGAAAATATTAATATATATGTTATTATTTAAGATGAGGATTTATCTAATTTAATGAGAAATAAATTTTTATTATTTTTTTTATGCGTTTTAATTTTTTCTTCAGTTATTAATGCGGGAGCGCAGTCTTCCAGCCGCCTTGCTCATCAGCATTTGACAAAAAGCATGGAGCATCTGATAAACGGCGAATTTTACGAAGCAATTGCCAGCATCGAAAACGCGTTAAGGCTCGATCCTAATTCGGCAATTTTTTATATTATGAGAGCCCGCGCCAATTACGAATTAAAAGAATACGAAAAAGCCATTGCCGATTGCAGCCTGGCAATCAGGCTTGACAGAAATTCTTCCAATGGTTATGTAATCCGCGGCAACACGTATAATCAATTGGGTGAATATTCAAGGGCGATTTCCGACTTTGAAGCCGCGCTTAGAATAAACCCGCATTTGGAAGAAGCCAGAGTAAATATCGAAATTGCAAAATTACATTTGGCAGGCGGTTGAAACTATTGATTTTTCATTAAATATGTGGTATAAGTGCGTTTAACCATGGAAAAAATGCCGTTCTATGCTTCTGGTCTCAAATTTTCATGTAAACGCTGTTCTGCATGCTGCCGTTATGACGCGGGTTTCGTTTATCTGTCAGAAAACGACCTTAAAAAACTGACTTCAATTTTAAATATCGAAAAGGACGAATTTATTAATGTCTATTGCCGCTGGGTTCCCGGCGGTTTCAGCGAAAACGATATATTATCGCTGAAGGAAAAATCCAACAAAGACTGCATTTTATGGGATAACGGCTGCAAGGTTTATATGTCCCGTCCTCTTCAATGCAGCACTTTTCCGTTTTGGAAAAATATACTTTCGTCGTTTAAAGCATGGGAAACTGCCGCTTCGGCATGCCCCGGAATGAATTCAGGCGATTTACATACAAACGACGCAATCAACGAAGCTTTAAACATGCGATCTTCCCAGCCGATTATTAACAGAAGCTCAGGGGGAAATTTATGAAAATCCGTTTTTGGGGAGTCCGCGGTTCCATTCCGACGCCGACAACACCCGCGCGAATAAAAAGTAAAATTTCCGCCATTGTAGAACAAATCACCCCCGAAGACCTGGAAAGCGCGGAAAGCCGCGAGCGTTTCCTTGCAGGTCTGCCGCCTTGGCTTTTCGGTACGGTCGGCGGAAACAGCCCGTGCGTTACCATGACGTTCGATAATAATGATGATTGTATTATTTTTGACTGCGGCTCAGGGCTTCGGGAATTCGGAGCCGCGCAGATCGGCGAAAAGAAAAAAATAAACCGCTTTCATATATTTCTCTCTCATTTCCATTGGGATCACCTTCAGGGGCTTCCGTTTTTTATTCCCGCATACAACCCGGCGAATAAACTCGATATTTACTCGCCTGTACCCGGTTTAGAAAAAGTTTTAAGCGGGCAGATGGTTCATCCGTATTTTCCCGTCACTTTAAACGCAATGGGATCAAGAAAAACTTTTAACTACATAGAAAACGAAATTGATGTCGCGGGGTGCAAAGTAAGCGCAAAAAAAATGAATCATCCGGGGGATTCCTACGCTTACTGCGTTAACGAAAACGGGAAACGTTTTATCTACGCTACCGATACGGAGCTTACTTCAGGCGATTTTTTAAAGAACGAAGAGAACACCGCCTTTTTCCGCGAAGCTGACATGATCGTAATTGACTGCCAGTACACCCTGGGCGAAGCTATCGAAAAATATAACTGGGGGCACAGCGCGTTCAGTCTTGCCGTAGACTTTGCGGCTAACTGGGGCATCAAGCATATGGTTATGTTCCACCACGATCCGACCTACGACGATCAAAAGCTTTACGGAATACTGCAGTCGGCAAGATGGTATCTTGAAAGAATGAACATAAAAGGAATCGAAATTACTCTGGCCGTTGAAGGCCTTGAAATATCAATATAACGGGAATTAATTGGCTAAACGAACAGGAAAAAAAATAAACATCCTCAAATTGATTTTTAAAATTTTATCGGTTATTACAGCTTTAATAATAATTTTAATTCCTTTGGCGATATTCTCCGTTATGTTTTTAAACACAACAGTAAGAACCCCGGCGCAGGTTTTTCCCGCGGAAGGAGATGCAATACAAATCGCCGATGACGGCAGTATTTTGATCGATGTACGAAGGGGAGAAACATCCCAGTCTGTCGGACTGCGTCTTGAGAGAGCGGGATTAATCGGCAGCAGGTATGTCTGGAATTTATTCTGCAGGGTAAAAAACGAGCATGTAAAAACAGGAACTTACAGGCTCGAACTGCCTGCGACAATTTTATCGATTCACAGTCTTTTGGTTTCGGGAAAAGAAATTTTGCATAAGGTAACAATCCCCGAAGGCGTCACTCTTTCCAAGACTGCTGTGATAATCGGCGAGACAGGCATTTGCACGGCGGAAGAATTTCTTGCGGCTGCAAGAAACAGGGAACTGCTTAATTATTATAGTATTCCGAATGAAACATTCGAGGGATTTTTATTCCCCGATACATATTTTTTTCCGGGCAGTTACCCGGCTGAAAGAATCGTAAGAGCAATGGCGGATAACTTTTTTACTCAGCTAGAAAATATTTATCCTGACAGCAGCCGGATGAGCATGGAAGAAATTAACAACAGGGTAATACTCGCTTCGGTTGTAGAACGCGAATACAGAGTCGCCGAAGAAGCCCCTGTAATGGCGGGCGTTTTTAATAACCGCCTTAGGATAAACATGGCGCTTCAGTCATGCGCGACGGTTGTTTATGTAATTACAGAAATTCAGAAAAAGCCTCACCCTTCGATTGTGCTTTTAACGGATTTGGAAATCCGCAATCCGTACAATACATATATATATCCGGGACTTCCTCCGGGTCCGATTTCCTCGCCGGGATTTGTCGCGCTTAACGCCGCAATGAATCCGCAGACAACTCAGTATCTTTACTTCCGCCTTGTTGATCCTTCAAGCGGCAGGCATTATTTTTCCAGAACTCATGATGAACACATAAGAGCGGGATCGAATCAGTTTATACCGAAAGGCCTTTAGATTTTATGGCTTTTATCTCTAAAGCAAGTATTCAGGAAGTCAATGACAGAGTTGACGCGATCACTGTGATCGGCGAATATGTGCGCCTCGAAAAAAAAAGCAACCGCTGGTGGGGAAGATGTCCTTTCCACGGCGGAGGGCAGGAAAAAACTCCGTCGTTTAAAGTGGATCCCGATACAAAAATGTTTTACTGCTTCGGCTGCAATAAAGGCGGAAGCGTTATCAGTTTTGTGATGGAGATGGAAAAATTAACGTACCCGGAAGCCGTTAAAAACATTGCGCATAAAATCGGAACCGAATTAATTTACGAAGAAGGAAATACCGCGGATGACGAAACGGATACTTCCTTAAAAGAGCAGCTGTATGAACTTTACAGAAGGGTAACTTTGACTTTTGTTTATTTTCTGCGCGAAAAAAACGAAGGTCAAAACGCGCTTAAATATTTAAAGGAAAGAGGCGTAAGCGGCGAAATGATCGATTCTTTTCAGATTGGATTCGCGCCTGCTGACAGAGAATTTTTATTTAAGTTTTTAAAACAAAAAGGATACTCGGAAGAATTTCTTGGAAAATCGGGATTATTTTCTTCCAAATATAAAGCAAGTTCGATTTTTTCTGGAAGATTAATGTTTCCCATAACAGACCGTCAGGGCAGAATAGCGGCTTTCGGAGGCAGAGCGCTGCCCGGTGTTCTGCAGTCCGACGGCAGCGAGCCGCCCAAATATATCAATTCGCCCGAAACAGAGATTTACAAAAAAAGACAGACCCTCTTCGCGATAGAGCAGGCAAAACCTTTGATGCGAAAAGAAAAAACAATTTATCTTGCCGAAGGCTACATGGATGTAATCGCACTTCACCAGGCGGGTATCCGCAACGCCGCGGCTCCGCTTGGAACTGCTTTTACGGAAGAACAGGCTCTCTGGCTGCGCCGCTGGGCGGAAAAAGTTGTCTTAATTTTTGACAATGACGAAGCCGGAATTAACGCGGCTTACAAGGCTATTATCACATGCAGAAAAAACAGCCTCTCCTGCATGTTGCTGGATATAAAAAAAGGTCTTGAAAACGAATCCATCACGGAAAATTCCGAAAATTTTAAAGACCCCGCCGAAATTTTGCAAAAATTCGGCGAAAATGTATTGAAAAATATTTTGAAATTCGTTATAAATGACTTTGAATACTTAATAACCCGCGCCAGAGCGCAGTATGCAGCGTCAAAAGGCGATATAAACGGCGCGCTTCAATTTATGTTTCCTTATTTGGATGCGCTGGATTATGAGGCAGACCGCTTCGATTGCATGGCGCGAATCGCCGAAGTTTTCAGGATAGAAAGAAGCGCTGTTCAGAATGATTTTACGCAGTGGAAACGCGGCGTTCATCGGAATACGGATGATAAAAAAGAAGAAGCGGAAACGAGCTTGTCTTTTAAAAGGAGCGATGAGCTTAGTTTGCTTACAAGCGTTGCCGTAAACATGGAGCTTTATCCTGATTTCCGCGCGGCGATCGAGATTAAAGAGATTGAGGACAGAGCCGCCAAAGAAATTTTCATCGCTTTGGAAGAATGTTTTCTGTACGATGAAGGCGGTATTGATTCCGTATTAGACAGAATAAAAAATGAAATGCTGCGGAATTTCGTCGCAGAAAGCGGAACGTCGGGAGAGTATAAAAACGATCCGCGAAAATTCATGGAGGACGGAATAAATAAAATCAGAAAGAAAAAGCTCGAAAGAAGACTGACTGAAATTACAGCCCGGATGCGCGAGAGCGAACGGGTTTCTCAGGACGCGGATATTAAAGATTTGCTGGAAGAAAAAATGATAATAGATTCTCAAATCCGAAAAATCGAGGGAAAATAATTAATGTTAAAATTATTTAATTTTAAGAAGAAAAAAATTTCGCCTGTTACGCGCCATTTTTATAAAAAGCCGGCGCATAAACTGCCTCTTAAAAAAGAGCCCGAAATTTCGCGGTCAGCTTTAGACGCTTTGGATGCAGCGTCAGCTGACGAAAGCATTTCCGATCCCGCGATTTTAAAGCTGCTTGAATACGCCAAGCAGAAAAAGTCTTTGTCTTACGAAGAGTTATCCGATTTTTTACCCGAGCATATAACAAGCACCGATAAAATTGAGCAGGTTTTGGCGCTCCTCGAAGCTAACAATGTTCAGCTGATAGAAGAAGACAATATTTCCGACGAAGAAGACAGCAGCAGCCAGAAAGGACAGGATACTTCCAAAAAGAAAACTTCTCAGGGAAGCGACAAGGATTCTTCGCTTGTTGACGATCCGATCAGGCTTTATCTGCGCGAAATCGGAAGAGAGCATCTTTTAACCGCGGATCAGGAAATCGTTCTTTCAAAGCAGATGGAAGAAGGCGAAAATATCGTAAAAAATGTCATAAAAAGATCAGGCATGATAATCCCGGAGTTTCATAACATAGTCCAAAAAGCGTTTTCAAAAAAGGACATGAAAGAATTAAATCTTTCTAAAAAAGAAATTACAGAACACATGACGGAACACCGAAGGTTAAATCAATTTTACAAAGATACCCTTCGTACGATTCAGTTTGATTTAAAAAATTACATAGAATTAAAAAAACAATTAATCGCCAAAGACGAGGATTACAAGGAAGATAAAGACTGCTCTGTACTGCGCAAGCGGATAATGAAAATCGTTAAAAACACTCAGATACATCCTGATGAAATACAGGCTTTTTCCGACAAATTTATTATCGCGTCAAGGAAAATTAAGCGTTATATAAAAGAACAGGAAAGGTTAGAAAAACATTTAAAGGTCGGTTCGCTTAAAGAACTTCGCACATTGGGCCGTCACCTGACAATCAAAGACGAACGCGAAAAACTTGAAAACGAACTCGGTTTATCTTCCGACGAAATCAAGGAAAAAATAAGGCTTGTTCAGGTAACCGAAAAAAAATTAAAGGCAATGGAAGCTGAATTTGAAGAGCCGATTGATAACATCAACCAAATGGCGAACGAAATTTACCACGGCAGAATAATGATGAAGAACGCCAAAGACAGACTGATAAGGGCTAACCTTCGTCTTGTTGTTTCGATCGCCAAAAAATATACAAACAGGGGTCTTCATTTTTTCGATCTGGTTCAAGAAGGAAATATCGGTTTAATAAAAGCCGTGGAAAAATTTGAATACCAAAAAGGATTTAAATTTTCGACATACGCGACATGGTGGATTAGGCAGGCAATTACAAGGTCTATTTCAGATCAGGCGCGTACTATCCGCGTACCTGTGCACATGATCGAGCAGATTAATAAAGTTGTGCGAGAATCAAGGCAGCTTTTGCAGACTCTCGGGCGCGAACCGACAGACGAAGAAATCGCCGAAAAACTCGGCTGGACAGCGCTGCGGGTAAAATCGGTTAAAAATGTAGCCCGCGAACCTATCAGCCTTGAAACGCCGATCGGCGAAGAAGAAGATTCGCTTCTCGGAGATTTCATCGAAGATAAAGACGTCGAAAATCCCGCGAACCAGACAGCGTTTAAGGTTTTGCAGGAACAGCTAAGCGGAGTGCTTTCCACGCTTCCCGCGCGCGAGCAGGAAGTTTTAAAAATGCGTTTCGGACTTGATGACGGATATTCGCTTACTCTCGAAGAAGTGGGCTTATATTTTAATGTAACTCGTGAAAGAATAAGACAGATAGAAGCGAAAGCGCTCAGGCGCTTGAGGCATCCGAAGAGAAGCCGCAAGTTGAAGGACTATTTGGATCATTAATCCGTTAGACCTCAGGACATTTATGTTTAGACCATTAGGAGGGAATTATGGTAACAGAAAACGACCTTGACAAACTCAGAGCATTACAGGAAATAATCTACGAAAAAATAGGTCTTGAAAAAAACATTCAGGAACTGCCTAAGCTCTTGGGCACACAGGAAGAACTCCTAAACAGGTTAAAGAAAACTTTTATCGAAAAAAATACCGATTACGAAAAAGTTAAAGCCGAAGAAGTTGATTATAAAAATAAATTATCCGAAGCTGAATCAACAAGGGAGAAATCCGAAAAAAATATGGACGCGGTAAGCACTCAGCGCGAATATGAAGCGCTCGATAAAGAAATTAAAGACGCTTCGGAAAAAGAGCAGCAGTACAGAAAAGAACTTCAGCAAAGGGAGCGCCTTCTTGCCGAGCTTGACGAGCACATAAAACAGCAGGCTTCTTTGGTTGAACAGCAGGAAAAGGAACTTGACGATCGCAGAAAAAAAATTGAAGCGGAAATATCCGACAAACAAAAACAGATTGACACCCTTCAGAAAAAAGAAAATAAACTGACAGAAAATCTTGATACCGAAGTCGTGTTTAAATTTGAAAGGATCATCAAAAATAAAATGGGCATAGGAATTGTCGCGATCAAAGGCAATGTTTGTATGGGATGCCACATGATTCTTCCCGTGCAGTTCGCGAACGAAGTGCGCATCGGCGAAGATTTTATTTTCTGTCCGTATTGTTCGCGCATTCTTTATTACGAAGAATCAAGCGAAGGCGAGGAAGATTACTTCAACACCGAAGACACCGGCGCTCTTTCTGACCTTGACGAAATGGATGAAGACGAAGAAGATGAAGATGATGAAGATGAAGAGATCGTCAACATCGATTCGGAGGAATAAATAAAACGATAAACCAGGCTGTCGCCCGGCCGTATAATTTTTTATATGGTCGGGAGGAAAGTCCGGGCTCCGCAGGGCATGATGCCGGGTAATACCCGGGTGCCGATATGGAAACTTATCGGCAACAGACAGTGCAACAGAAAGTATACCGCCTGACCACTTAAACGCTTTAAGAATTCTTAAGTTATTTTTTAAGCGTTTAAGTGGTCAGGTAAGGGTGAAATGGCGGGGTAAGAGCCCACCTCGGTATCAGCAATGATACCGGAAAGATACCGGTTTCCCGGATTATTTGCATGAGTTTAGCTTAAGCAAAACTCAAAGCAATTTTCCGGCACAGCCGGGAAATTGCAAACCTCATCAGGAGCAAAGTTAAACAGCGCATCGGCTGCCCGCCGATCAAGCGCGGGTAAACTGCTAAAAAGCGCTTGAAAAGGCGTTTTCAGACAGATGACAGCATTAAAAACAGAACCCGGCTTATGGTTTGTCGTTTTTTTTATTTATTTTTACTAATTGACACTATGTTGAATTTTCTATAGAATTCACTCTTAAGCGATGTTGAATAACAGAACATGGTCCAGATACGGGCGTCATATATATCTTCTCAAAAGAATTCGTTTGATTGGCATTGTTTTTATTGCAATTCTTCTGATAGCCGGGACAATTTTAATAATTTCGCGCGTGGGAGACGGCGTTACGAATGAAAAACAGGAGTTATTGCTTGTTTGGAATGACGGTGATTACGAAAAAGCGTTTGAAATCAGTAAAAATTCTTTAATCGAAAATCCTGTTGATTATTTTCTGCTCACAATAAACGGTTTTTCCGCGTATCAGCTGGGAATTTCTCAAATAAATAATCAAAATCTAATTAATTTTATTAACCAATGTATTTTTTCTTTAAGAAAAGCGCTTCTTCAGAAAGAATCCGCAAAAGACGGAAGAATTTATTATGTGCTGGGAAAAGCGTACGGTTACAAAGGCGCGGAGTACGCCGATTTGGCGGTTAAATATCTGGAGATCGCTTCTTCGCTTGAATATCCCGCGTCGGATATCAGCGAATATCTAGGGCTTTCCTACGCGGCGTACGGCGATTACAGAAACAGCGTAGAATCTTTTTCTCGCGCTTTCGCACAAGACGCACCTCCTTCGGATACGCTTTTATTATCGATTGCCCGTTCATACATGGCGATGGAAGAATTCAACGTAGCGCAGGGGTATATTACACGATGCATAGAAATTTCTCCGGACTCAAGATCGATAGTTATAGCGCGTCTTCTGTTAGCTGAAATTTTTATGGCAAACGGCGAATATGATAACGCGCAGATTCAATATCAGACAATATTAAATGATTCCGGCGAAAACGCCGAAGTCAGGTTTCAGTTAGGTGAACTTTTTTTTCTGAGGGGCGATACGACAAGAGCCCGTTCGGAATGGAGAACGGCATACAGGCAGGATCCGGCTCACTCAAGAGCAAGAGCAAGGCTTAATTTATAGTTAGGAGAAAAATATGTTTGGCGGCATTTCATCGGATTTCGGAATTGATTTAGGAACTTGTAATACTCTTATTTATATCAAAGGCAAGGGTATCGTGTTAAACGAACCGTCTGTTGTCGCTGTCGAACGCGGAACAAAAAAAATTGTCGCGGTCGGCGCCGACGCAAAACGTATGCTCTGGAAAACACCCGAAAATATTATCGCTATAAGACCGATGCGCGACGGCGTTATCGCCGACATTGAATCTACCGAAAAAATGATCCGCTGTTTTATCGATCGCGTGTATCCGCGCCATCGCTTTGTAAAACCAAGAATGGTTATCGGAGTTCCTTCCTGCATCACCGAAGTTGAAAGGCGCGCGGTGGAAGAAGGCGCGTATAAATCGGGAGCCAGAGAAGTGCGCGTAATCGAAGAAAGCCTTGCTGCCGCAATCGGCGCGGATATTCCGATAAGAGAGCCCGCAGGTCACATGATTCTTGATATCGGCGGCGGCACAACGGAAATCTCCGTTATCTCGCTCGGAGGCATGGTTGTAACAAGTGCCATCCGCATAGGCGGAGATGAATTTGATGATTCAATAATTAAGCATATCCGCAGCGTGCATAACCTGATAATCGGCGAGTACATGGCGGAAAAATTAAAAATAGAAATCGGAAACGCTTCCCCCGACAGAATGATCGAAAAAATGGAAGTAAAGGGAAATGACGCCATAACAGGTCTTCCGCGCCGTCTCGAAGTTGATTCGGTCGAAGTGCGCGAAGCGCTTAAAGACCCGATAACGCAGATTATTGACGAAATAAAAACAGTGCTTGGAAAAACGCCTCCTGAACTCGCGGCTGATATCGTAGACAGAGGGATTGTTATGACAGGCGGCGGCTCGCTTTTAAAAGGGCTTGATAAACTTATCCAAAAAGAAACAGGAGTACCCGCGATAATCGCCGAACAACCCGAGCTTTGCGTAGCTCTCGGAGCCGGAAAATATTTTGATTATATTAAAGGCGCGGACCTTACAAAAAATATTTATGACAGATTAAACGGATAATAATATGTATCGTGGATTTTCCGGAAGACCTGCGCGCAGGAGCCTAAAAAATCCGGGCTCACATCTTAATTTATCCGTATTCATTTTTGTTCTTCTTGTAATAATTTCTACGGTTTTACTTTTGTTATCGACAAGAGATTTTATTTTCGGCGTTAAAAATGTCGGGCTCTCTTTTTTTTCCGGTATCAGGGGAGGAATTTACGAAGTAACGTCGTTTATATCAAGGACTGTGCTTTCGATAAGCGAGCTTGCGACATTAAGGCAGGAGCACGCAAGCCTTCTGCTTCAGTTAAATCGTTTTGAAGAACTGGAGCGAAGCAACGCGGAAATTTATCAGGAAAATATCAGGCTTAAAGAACAGCTTGATTTTTCGCAGACCCTTCGATACCGCCGCATTCCCGCTCAAATTTCAGGGCGCGATCCCGATAATCTTTTTTCGGCGCTTGTCGTCAATAAAGGAAGTATAGCCGGAGTTTCGAATAACATGGCTGTAGTCGCATGGCAAAACGGAACTCAGGCGCTTGTAGGTAAAGTTATTCAAACCGGATTTTTTGAATGTCTTGTCATGCCTGTCTTTGACAATAATTCGCAGGTAGCGGCGCGTCTTTCTGTTTCGCGTTACGAAGGAATCACGGAAGGACAGGGCAGCTGGGAAAATAATCTTTTAATGCATTTTGTCCCCAGACGCGCAAGAGACGAAATTAATATTGGCGATATAATCATTACAAGCGGCATGGGAGGAATATTTCCCTCAGGCATAAACATAGGAAGGGTCAGCGGAGTAAATATTTTAGAATACGAAACGACTCTTCAAATCGAAATTGTTCCGATGATTGATTTTTCTAGACTCGAATATGTTTTTATAATCGAAGCTGAAGCTGATGAGGAACAGCAATGGTAAGAAGCATAATCTGGACTGTCGTTTTCTGCACAGCCGCGGCGATTTTAAGATCGACTATACTCCCAAAGATTGCCATCTTCGGAGTTACGCCCGATTTGGCGCTTTGTATTCTTGTTTTTTCGGCGTATGTTAACGGCACTATGACAGGGCAGGTTTCGGGATTCTTCTCCGGGCTTTTTCAGGATTTTTTATCATCCGCTCCGCTTGGAATGAACAGTTTAATCAGAACGATAATCGGAGCGTTAACCGGAATTTTTAAAGGTCAGTTTTTTCTTGATATTTTCTTCCTGCCCGTAATCCTTTGCGTACTGGCGACAATTTTAAAAGCGCTGATAATTTTTGTAATTCACTTGTTTATGGGTCAGTCTTTTCCGACTTTCTCGCTTTTTACTCATGTGTTCTGGATAGAAACAGGGCTTAACGCGGTAAGCGCGCCGTTTTTATTTTTACTTCTAAAACTTTTTAAACCAATTTTGATAGGAAGGCAGCAATAGATGCATGAAAATACGGGAAACAGGCTGACAATATTTAAAGTCATCCTGATAATTATTTTTTTGGTTTATTCCTCCAAGCTTTTCAGCATGCAGATACTTTCGGGTGATATTTACAGAATGCAGGCGCAGAATATTTCAAGAAGAACCTATTCGATTCCTACGCAAAGGGGAGAAATTTACGACAGGAATTTTGATAAACCGTATGTGATAAACAGAGATTCGTTCGCCGTGACCATAACGCCTGCGGAAGTACCGCGCGGAACCATAAACGACGTGATTGATTCCGTTTCGCAGATTATGAATATCCCGACAGACGAAATTATTTCAAGGCTCCCAAGCCAGTATCTTCAGCTGTATCAGCCTGTAGAAATTGCATCTAACGTACCTTTCAATATAATCGCCGCTCTCGCTGAAAGAAAAAACATACTTCCGGGAATTTCATGGCACATAAAATCGGTGCGTAACTACGTCGATGTCGGAAGCCTTTCTCATATTGTAGGTTATGTCGGCGATATGACCCGTGATGAACTTACAACCCTTTATAATCTCGGCTATCAGATGGGAGATACAATCGGAAAATCGGGAATAGAAAGGCAGTATGACGAACTTTTGCGCGGAAAACCGGGATGGGAAATACGAACAGTAGACTCAAGGGGAAGAAGAATCGCCGGCCGTGAAAATATCGTGCGCGTTCAGCCCGAAATGGGAAAAAATCTTGTTTTAACGATTGATATGAAACTCCAAGCTTTAGTCGAAAACGCCATAGGTCCGCAGAACGGCGCGGCTGTCGTTATGCGCCCGTCGACAGGCGAAATACTCGCGATGGTTTCATACCCGTGGTTTGATCCCAATATTTTTACCGACGGTCTTCACGCGAACTACCGCGCTCTTCTTGACGATCCTTCAAAGCCTTTCATAAACCGCGCGATACAATCGGCGTATCCGCCGGCTTCGACATTTAAAATAATAATGACTACAGCCATACTCTCCGACAATGTTTTTCAGCCCGAGCAGACTATACTCTGCAACGGTGTTATGCGCTACGGAAACCGCGACTGGCACTGCCATGTTTTTAACCGGCAGTCGCGCAGAGGCTCTCACGGCAGATTAAATTTAAGAGGCGCGCTGGGGCAGTCGTGCAATATTTATTACATGACAGTCGGAAGGGATAATGTCGGCATAGAAAGAATCGTAAATTATGCGCGGGACTACGGTTACGGTCAAATGACAGGCATTGATCTTCCGGGTGAAATCGGCGGATTAATACCAACGCCTCAATGGAAAGAGCGCCGTTTCCACGAAAAATGGGTGTTAGGTGACACAATGAATATATCAATCGGGCAGGGTTACTCGCTTGTAACGCCCCTTCAAATGAGCAATATGGTAAGTATGACTGTGAATAACGGAAAGATTTATAAACCGCATGTTTTAAAAGAAGTCCGCGATCCTGTTACAGGCGCTATAGAAAGCGTTATCACTCCGGAACTGATTCATCAGAGCAATATAAGCCATGCGGTTTTTGAAAGTGTAAGACAGGATATGAGAGGCGTTGTCAGTCAGGGAACAGCTCAGTATCCGCTGAATATCAGGGCTGTGCAGATTGCCGGTAAATCAGGCACCGCCGAAATGGGGCTTGCGGATCGATGGCATTCATGGTTTACGGCATACGCTCCGTTTAACAGCATAAACCCCG
>JGI24695J34938_10001954_pt1 | contig 16541 bp, 17 predicted proteins | sample TergutCo191P3_FD_34938 | JGI IMG/M metagenome (IMG submission 34938)
GAGCCTGCAAAACATTTATTTTAAATTCCGGCGCTTCATCCAAAAATAAAATTCCTAAATGAGCAAGGGTGATTTCTCCCGGGCGGGGAATTCTTCCGCCTCCGAGGATTCCTTCGGCGCTTGCCGTGTGATGCGGAGCGCGGAACGGAGGACAGGTAATAAGGCGGTCAATAAAACCTCCGCTGCGGGAACCGGCAAGGCTGTGCAGCCGCGTAACTTCGACAGCTTCATCCGATGAAAGCGGAGCCATTATCGAAGGCATCCTTCTTGCGAGCATCGTTTTTCCGGCGCCCGGAGGACCGAAAACAAGAGTATTGTGTCCGCCGGCTGCGGCAATTTCCAGCGCTCTTTTGTAGATTGCCTGCCCGCGTACATCGCTAAAATCGCCGGCGGTTCCGCTGTTAGCTGACATCGCCGTTTTGTCAGGATAATCCGCGAAGCTTTCAGGCAGCGCGCCGGTTTCGTCTTTTATAAAAAGCGCGTTTACCGCGTTTTGCAGATTATCCGCCGCCGTAAAACGCGCGCCTTTATCCGCAAGAATAGAAGCTTCTCCGGTGTTTTCCGCAGGTACAATAAACTCGGTTATTCCTTCGGACAATCCGGCGGCAATTGCGGCAAGAACGCCCCTTACCGGTCTGATTCTTCCCGATAACTCAAGCTCTCCCATTACAAGAAGATTTCCGTTAATCGGCGCAAGCCCTGCCGCCGTCATAACGGAAAGAGCGATTGGCAAATCAAGCGCCGCTCCGTCTTTTTTTAATCCCGCCGGAGCAAGATTGATTAAAATCCTGTCCGCCGGAAATTGAAAACCGGAATTTCTGAATGCCGCACGCACTCTTTCCCGCGCTTCCCTGACCGCTCCTTCCGCAAGCCCTGAAATATCTATTCCCGGAATTCCTCTGCGTATATCCGCTTCAACCCGAATAATGATTCCGCCGGCGCCGTAAGGCATGTAAGCAAACACACTCATATGCTGCCTCCAAAAATTTGTAATGATTAATGCAGTTTTTAACCGCAAAAATTTATACACTTATATGGGTGCGAATGTGTTGTTTTGCATGACTGAAAATGAAAATTTTTTAAAATTTTTTTTTGGGGGAATTTTACCGTGAACTACAGCTATTCCGGCAATTCACGGTAATTTTTTATCTGCTTACTTAAAAACTTTGCTTGCGGCGTTTATGCTTGAAGACCGCATTGTAATTTTTTTGATAGGCATTTTATCTTTTAGAAGCGCGTAAAAAAGTTCGCAAAGATTTTCGCAGGTAGAAACTTTTTTTGTAACAATTATGCGGTACTCAGGGTATGACCATGCAAGAGGATTGTCTATCTTTTTAAGAGGAACGCAATTATCAGGATCATTATTAATTCCTTCTTTTTTGTATACCGCAAGAACCGCGTCAAGGAGCGGGTCTCCTTCCTGAAACAATGTCGCATGATGAAAGTGATCAACAACTTCCCATGCTTTCTTAAAACCTTCTTTACAGGCGTGCGCGTAACCGGTAACGGGGTCTACTTTGTCTTCCAGTTCAATTTCTAAAAGACCCGAATGCCCGTGAAGATGTTTGGCTTCTCTTGGCCAGTTCATAAACCGATGGGCGTATTGAAAATCAAGTTTAACGATAGATGTATATAAATCATTCATAACAATCTCCTTAAAATAAATTTATTAATTATCAGTTAAATTTTCTATTTTGTCAAATATTTGACATGTTCGACAACTCGGTTAGTTGCCGAATATGTCGCGGACTTTAGTCCGAAGCATTTTCTCGCCTAAAGGCTGCGAAAATGCTGTAAATTCTAAGGTAGTTGTTCAATAATTGAAGTTATCGAACAACTCTATTATTTATCTGATGATGTATGCAGGCTGATATACAATCTTTTTTTTCGTTCCACAGATGCATGGCTCCGCCGTTACAATTTTTATAAGCATCGCAATTTTTACATATGCCTGTTCTTGTCCATTTGCGGTTTCGCATAACTTCAAATTTATTTTCCCATACGTCAAGGAAATCATCGCTGTAAATATTTCCCTGGATAAAATTTCTGTTAATATTCGGACATGCCGAAATTGAACCGTCAATTAAAACAGACGCAATCTGGACTCCGGCGCGGCAGAAAAAATACGCGTCGCGCGCTTTTAATTCGTATTTTCCGATATACGCTTCGCAGCTGATTGTAGTTTTTATCCGTGTGTCGCTCCGCGATTTAACGATAAATTCCATCAATTGTTTTAATTGATACGGTTCAAGCCGTAAATCGTCATTGCCGGCGGCTCTCCCTATCGGCCAAATTGTGAATAATCTCCAGTCTTTTACATTTTTTGATATTAATAACTGCCTTAATTGCTCAAGTTCGTTAATATTTTTTTTATTGACGCATGTGACTATATCGTAAAAAACGCGGGGGGATGACGCTATAAGTTCTATGGCGTTTAACGCTCTTTTAAAACTTTCATCTTTTCTTCTAAGCCAGTTATGCGAAGTCTCAAGTCCGTCAAGGCTGACAGTTATTGCTCCCATACCCGAAGCCAATAATTTTCCGTGTATTTCGGAAGTGTAATTGTAGCCGTTTGTTACTATTCCCCAGCGAAACCCGTTCTTTCTTAATTCAAGTCCGCAATTGGGAAGATCGGCGCGTAAAAGAGGCTCTCCGCCTGTAATCGCTATCGTTATGCTGTCGCTGTTATATTTTTTCTTTAACGGGAGAATCGCTTTTAAAAAATCTTCAAACGGCATATCTTTCGCGCTGACATCGGCTTTACAGTCCGAACCGCAGTGAAGACAGCTTAAATTACATCTTTGAGTGCATTCCCAAAAAAGATAATTCAATTCATGAAGAACAATTTCGTTCTTTCTGAACTGATTAAAAAGAAACTGAGAAAAATTGTTAACCATCAGATTATTCTTCTGGCTCCGGTTCAATTTCAGGTTCTGGTATTTTTTCCAAGTCGATTAATATTGGTTCATTATCAAGGGCTATAATTTCTTCCGCGGTAAATGTGATCTCATACTGTTTAAAACGGCCGCCGTTTTTATCTCCGTCTATATCGGTAAATATAACTTTATAACTTTCCTGTTTCGGCATCCATATATAAAAATCGCCGAAATCGTTTGTAATGTATGGGTAATTATTATTTACGCCATCTATCACAACAGCGATTCCCCTGATTGGTTTACGAGCGTCATCTTTTGTTCTTACAAGTCCGCGGATGCAAAGTTCTTCCCGGACATAATCAGGCGGCATTCCGTATGCAGCCCATCCTGAACCCGGTTCTTCGTAAAACGGACAGGCGCCAAATACAAGAGAAACAGCGGTTACGCCTAGCCCTTTGTATACCGTTCTTAATATTTTACGATTTTTTTCCGAAAGTTTTATCATACAAACCTTCCTTAGTCATTTGCGGCTTTTTCTTTACTTTCATCCTTAGAGGATTCAGTGCCTTTATTTTCTTCATCCCATTCATAACTGTCCATGGGCGGACCGTAACACGCCTGAAAAATTAATGATACTGCAGATACACCGATTATCAGGAAAAAATTTCTTAGCCCTTTCCTGCATTTTTCAGAAAATTTCCGCATAAAATCCTCCTGCAACCTTTTCAATTATATTATATATCTTTTTTTCATAAAAAACTAGAAAAATAAATAATCTGAATTATTTATTTCTGTTAATAGCCCAGATGTTTTTCGCTTCTTTTGCTCTTTTTGTAATTTCTGTCCAATTTTGAACTTTTATCAGCTCTTTACCTGCCATCCAGCTGCCGCCGACAGCAAGAATGGGGTCGAATTTCGCATAACTTGCCAGGTTTTCCGCGGTGATACCGCCCAGAGGAATATATTTGACACCCAAATGATTGTAAGGACCATTAATGCTTTTTAAATAATTTATTCCCCCCATTTCTTCAGCCGGAAAAAATTTTACTGTGCGGCAGCCGAGCGAAATGGCAAGTTCAAGTTCGCTTGGAGTAGCGATTCCGGGAGCGAAAGGCAGATCCGCTGCGATTGCTTCTTTGACAATTTCCGGATTGATGCCGGGAGAAACAGCGAAGCGAGCCGCTCCCTTAAGCATTGCCGCTTGTCCTTTTTCGATCAATGTACCTGCGCCGATATACATTTGCGGAACTTCTTTTGCGATCAAATAAATAGAAGGTAAAGCTGCAGGCGTTCGCAGCGCAAGTTCAATTACCGATATTCCTCCGTCAAGAAGAGCTTTCGCGACAGGAACCGCGTCTTTTTCCGATTCAATTTCCAAAACCGCGATAATTCCTCCCTCTGCGATTTTATCCTGCACTTCTTTGGACATTGTCATATCGGCTCCTATGGTGTCAGTCACCGATTTAATGTTACTATAAGCCATGTGGCGTGTACAGCTTCATAAAATTGATTATGACGAAAGAGAGTATCAGGCTGTTAAAGAGGTGCTCGATTCAGGCTGGATTTCGATCAGCGAGAAAACTCATTCGTTCGAAGCCGCTTTTTCCGCGCTGCTTGGGCAGGGCACGAAATGTCTTGCGGTTTCCAACGGGACAGCGGCGCTTCACATGGCGCTTTTGGCGCTTGGCATCGGAGAGGGAAGCGAAGTAATAACTCCTTCGCTTACGTTTATAGCGGATCAGAATGTTGTTAAAATGTCAGGCGCGGAAATTGTGTTAGCTGACATCACCTCGATGGAAGACTGGTCGATGGATCCCGACGATATCGAAGCGAAAATTACTTCCAAAACAAAAGCAATTATGATTGTCCATTACGGCGGCTATGCCTGCGATATGGATCGCATAACATCAATTTGTAAGAAACATAATTTATTTTTAATCGAAGACTGCGCCCACTCCCCCGGAGCCGAATATTATCTCCCTGCTTCCCAATCCCGGCACCTCGGCACTTTCGGCGATATATCTGCTTTCAGTTTTTTCGCCAACAAAAATATCGCGGCAGGCGAAGGCGGCATGGTTGTTACGCGCAATGCGGAGCTGTACGAAAAACTTCGCCTTCTGCGCTCTCACGGGATGTCTGTTCCTTCGTTTGACAGATTCAAAGGAAGAGCTGCTTCCTACGATGTAGCATCTCCCGGTTTGAATTACCGCATCCACGAAATAAGCTCCGCGCTTGGGCTTGTGCAGCTGCAAAAATTAAATGATTCAAACGAAAAGCGAAAAAGGCTGGCTTCCCATTATTACAACAGACTGGAAGATGTTTCGTTAGTATCAATTCCTTTTAAAAATTTTAACCGCGGGAAACCGAATTATCACATAATGCCGATTCTGCTTTCGGAATCCGTGGATCGCTCATCTCTAATCGAATCGATGAAAAATGACGGAGTTCAGACAAGCATTCATTATCCTGCGATTCAAAATTTCAGCGCATACAGGGATAAATTAAATGCAGCCCCGAAAGCGCAGTTTGTATGCGCTCATGAACTTACTCTTCCTTTATATCCGAACATGACAATCGAAGAAGTTGATATTGTTTGCGGCGCGTTGATTAATGGTTTGAAAAATAATTAATTTATTTTTAGGTTGTTGAAATTCCCGCCAGTGTCGGATATGTCATTTTAATTTGTAAAGTATTTTCGTCTACTTCAATTTTATCGGCGAATATACTGCGAAATCCGCCATCGACTCCGTTCATTTTTTGCAGCATCAGCGTGTGATAAAACAAATAATATTCGCCTTTAAATTTATGAAGGTGAGTGTGATTGTTGCTGTACTCCATTCCGTTTTCGCCGGGATTTTTAAAATAGTTGCCGCGGTATTCCCAGCTTTCAGGGACTAGGGGAGTTTTTGTCGTCATGTAAGACATGCAGCATGCAGTCGGCGCGACGTGTCCTTCAATTTCCCATTTTTCGCGTTTTCCCCAGTTTGTGTTGTAGGTGTAAATATAAGTACCGTTGATGAAATTTAATTCGCTGGCTTCAAAGTGATAAGGCGCGGGAATTTCAATTATTTCGCTTGTAATTGAAATCATATCGCTGCCTAACTTTACAATCCTTGCGCCTCCGGGGATATAATTCTCTTCTATATTGTCATACTGTCCGCTGCCGCCGAAAGAGAGCCAGCATGTTCCGTCATCGTCAATTACAACTCCGGGATCGAAAGCGTTTTTACATTTTTCCCCGAGCCCCGGAGTATTTCCGTCTATCAGCGATTTTGAAAGCGGCGATGTCCACGGTCCTGCCGGAGAAGCCGCGGTTAAAACGCCGACGCCCCATCCGCTGTTTGAGTAATAAAGATAAAAATGAGTTTTACCGTCTGCCTCGATACGCGAAACAATTGACGGAGCCCACGCCGCTATAATCCAGGGAGCGAGCGGCTGCACGTCAATAGTTCCGTGATATGTCCAGTTGATCATATCATCTGTTGACATCATCACAAGCGATTTAATTTTTTCGTATGTGTTTTTTCCGTTAACATCAAATTGATACTGCTGATGATCATTTGTACCGTAAACATAGAGTCTTCCTTCGTACTCAACCGCTGTAGGATCGGCGCAATAATTCGGTATTAACGGATTCGCCATTTTTTATAGTCCCAAAAGATAGCTGTTAAAAACATTTTCCAGATACTCCTGTTTGCCGCTTGTAATGCCTGTTTTGCCGTAACCTGCGTCTGTTCCGATTTTGGCAAGCTGTTCAAGCGTGAGTTCGCCTTTGGCGAATTTCGCGCCGTCGCCGTTTGAGAATGACGCATAACGTTCCTTTACAAAGTTCGGAATAACGCCGTCGTCGATGATCCTCTGCGCGATTTGAAGACCTGCCGCGAACGCGTCCATGCCGCCGATGTGCGCGATAAAAAGATCAGCCGGGTCTGCCGAGTTTCTGCGGATTTTCGCGTCGAAGTTTAAGCCGCCGACTGTGAAGCCGCCGATTTTTAAAATTGTGTACATCGCCATCGCTGTTTCGTAGTAACTGATTGGGAACTGATCTGTGTCCCAGCCGTTCACCCAGTCGCCGCGGTTCGCGTCAACAGAGCCGAAGAATCCCGCGACAGCCGCTGTCTCAAGTTCGTGAGCGAAGTCGTGGCCGGCAAGTTCTGCGTGGTTTGCTTCGATGTTCATGCGAAAATCTTTATCGAGCCCCCATTGGCGCAAAAAACCGATAACGGTTTCTGTGTCAAAATCGTATTGATGTTTTGTCGGTTCCATCGGTTTAGGCTCTATATAAAACACGCCTTTGAATCCCTGTTTGCGGGCATAATCACGCGCCATTGTTAAAAAACGTGCGAGGTTTTCTTTTTCTTTTTTAAGGTCTGTGTTTAAAAGGCTCATGTAGCCTTCGCGTCCGCCCCAAAAAGTGTAGCCTGCTCCTCCAAGTTCGATAGTCGCGTCAATCGCCGCTTTAACCTGTGTTGCCGCAAGCGCCACAACGCCAAACTCTGGATTAGTCGCCGCTCCGTTCATAAAGCGCGGGTTGCTGAAAACATTCGCAGTTCCCCAAAGAAGTTTTACGCCTGTTTCGTTTTGTAATTTTTTTGCTTTAGCAACTAACACGTTCAAATTTTTTTCGCTTTCCGCGGGGTTCGCGCCTTCCGGAGCGATGTCTCTGTCGTGGAACGCGTAATACTCAGCGCCGATTTTTGTAAAGAATTCAAAAGCCGCATCCATTTTTTTATCCGCGGCGTCCATCGGATCTTTCGCGTCAGCGTTCCATGGGAAGTTATGAGTGCCGGGTCCGAACGGGTCTGCGCCGTCTCCGCAGAAACTGTGCCAGTACGCAATCGCGAAGCGAAGATGATCTTTCATCTTTTTACCGCCGACAACTTTTTCGGCGTCATAAAATTTAAACGCCAGGGGATTTTTACTCTTTGCTCCCTCGAATTTAATTTTTTGGATTCCGGGGAAATATTCCTTTGCCCCTTTGTAATAATCTGCCATGATAACCTCCAATTATTTTTAATTTTTAAAAACTTCAGTTTTTAAAAATTTTCATACAATTAATGAAGAAAATTGTATAAACAATTTTCTTTTAAATATAAATAAAAACCTAACCAAGGTTTTTATTTATATAATGGATTCAATGCTCCAAGGTATTTTGAATACACAGCATACGCGTCATTGTACAGTTTGACGTTCTTGCTGTCAGGTTTTACAGTTGCACCTAACAAAACATGTTTGTCAGCCAAATCTTCTATAGAAGTTTTTTTGCCGTGCGCAGGAGGTTTTGTTTCCTGCTCTTTGCTTTCAAAACACCAAAGCGCCTGAATCGCCGCGCCCATCGCCGCCGCCTCTGTCCCGTTAAGAATCCGCACCGGAACATTCATTACGTTAGCTGCAATGCTCTGCCAGATAACGCTCCTTGAGCCTCCGCCTGTAAGCCGGATTTCTTTTGGTTTAAATCCAAGTTTTATAAATCCGTCAAGACCGATTCTCATTCCGAAGATTGCCGATTCTAATGCGGCACGGGCGAGATTTTCTTTTTTAAAATTGGCGGTTGTAATACCGTTTACGCTTGCTCTTCCGTTTGGAAGGTTCGGCGTTCTTTCGCCGTTAAAGAAAGGAAGAACCGCGATCCCGTCAGCTCCGATCGGAGCTTTTGACGCTTCCTTGTCGAATGTTTTTACATCATATCCCAAAAGATTGCGAAACTCTTCGCTCGCTACAGTGCAGTTCATTGTGCAAAGCAAAGGAAGCCAGCCTGCAGTTCCGGCGCCGCTTGATGATGAACAAAAAGCTGCAAGGTCTCCGGCTTCGTCGATAACAGGAGTTTTCGAAAAACCAAAAAGAGTGCCTGATGTTCCAAGACTCATCGTTAAAAATCCGTCGCGGACTGCTCCTGTTCCGATAGCGCTCATCATGTTGTCACCGCCGCCGGATGAAACAATCGTACCTTCGTTTATACCGTAAAGATCCGCCGCAGCTTTACTTACAACGCCCGCTGTTTTTTCGGATGTCGTCAGCGCCGGAAGATATTTTTCCACATCGGGAGAAATTAATTTACAGATTTCCGAAGACCAATTCCTCTGGCGCACGTCGAAGAGAGCGGTTCCCGAAGCGTCGCCGTACTCCGCCCAATATTCACCCGTTAATAGAAAGTTAATATAATTATGCGGAAGCAGAATGTGCCGCAAATTTTTAAAAGCGGCGGATTTATTTTTTTTAAGCCATAAAACTTTCGGCGCAGTGTAACCGGGCCGCATCGGCAGCCCTGTTTTAGCGATTAACTTTTTTTCTCCGCCTGCGGCTTTTGTCAGCTCGCCGCATTCTTTGCTTGTCGATGTATCGCACCAAAGTTTAACGTTATAAACAGGTTTTCCTTTTTCATCCAGCGGCACAAATCCGTGCTGCTGCCCTGAAACGCCTATTGCTGCGATTGTTTTTTTTATTCTTTTATCAATCTTGTCAAAACATATTTTTAAAACAGCGTCATACCACTCGGTTTTTTGCTCCCTTGTGCCGTCATTCTGAGCGATTATTTCCACCGGAGCCGACGATTGCGCAATTATCGATTTTTTTTCATAATCATATACAATTAATTTACAGCTTTGGGTTCCAAGGTCTATTCCGCAGACAGTTTGCATGATTCCTCCGTTTTTTGAATTTTCATTGTATTGTAATTTTTAAGGATTGTCTATTTAAACCTTCCGGGAGCCCGTTTAATATTGGCAGCCGGTTTCATTACTGATATTTTCCGGGTGACATAAAACCATTTAAGCTGTCATCGTCGAGAGCGGAACAATATTTACACCGTCTTTGCGGCGGCATGCTGCGCCGTTAGCTGTAATGACAGTCAGCGCGGCAGGTTTTCCCATTTTTTCCTGATCGATTTTTTTCGCGAAAGCAAGAAGATTTTTTGCCGCCGTGTCCTGGGAAGCAAACCCCATTTTTACTTCAAAGGCAGCCCATGTTCTGTCGGGGTATTCGATTACAGCGTCTACTTCCATGTCTCTTGAATCGCGGTAATGATAAACTTTTCCGTCATTTACTTCGGCGTAAATTCTTAAATCGCGGATTACAAGCGATTCAAATAAAAGTCCGAAGTAATTTAAATCGGCTGATAATTTTTTTACAGACAGCCCCAATACTCCGGCGGCAAGAGACGGATCGACAAAATGACGTTTGGGCGCTTTACGCAATGTGTCCGCGGAACGGATATGCGTGTTCCACGCCGGCAGAGGCTCAACTATCATTAAACGTTCAAGCGCCTGCAGATATTCGGATATAGTATCGTCATTTATTTTTTCCTGAGCGCCGCCTGTATCATTCGCAAGCGAAGTAACAGACGCTTCTGTCGAAACATTTCTTGCAAGCGACTGCATCAAACGCATTATTTTCTGAGGATCTCTTTTTTTACCTCCGAACCTGCTTATGTCAACTTCCGCAGTCAATGCCGTGTAATCTTTCATAAAACGCGCCGCTGCTTTACTTCCCAAACCGATTAGATTGGGCCAGCCGCCTATAATAATTTTTTCCGCTAATTCTTCAAGATCAAAATTCGCCTGCGCCGAAGAAGGCGCGCCGCCTTTCATCAATTTAAATAAACTTACTTCGCCCGAAGACCATCCCTTTTCGAATAACGACATCGGTCTCATTTTTATAACGGAAAACCGTCCTGCTCCCGAATGAAGCTTGGCGCGTTCTTCGGGATTTGCCGAACCTGTGAGTATAAACTGCCCCTTCTTTTTTCTGTTGTCTGCTTCGCGTCTTATGTAATTCCAGATATTCGGGTATTCCTGCCATTCGTCAATGAGGCGCGGAACAGAACCTGAAAGAACAGCTTTTGGATTTAATTCCATCAAAGCCCGCATTTCATCGTCAGTATCCATGTGTATAATGCTTTTTGCCGCTTGTGCCGCAGTCTCGGTTTTTCCGCAGCTTTTAGGTCCTGTGATCAAAACAGCGCCTGATTCTTTCAGCCGGTTCCTGAGAGTTTTATCCGTAAACCGGTTTAAATAATTTTCCATAATTAAAGTATAATAAATCAACCGGGAAAATGTAAGCTTTTCAACCTGCTTTTTGTAACTTTTTCAACCTGCTTTTTGTGACTTTTTCAACCTGCTTTTTGTGACTTTTTAAACCGGGAAATTGTAACTTTTTTACCGCGAACCAGCGCTAACGAGGGAGATTTCTTACCACGAACCCGCCTCATAAATGCACGCGCAAGCGTGTTATTACATAGATGCGAAACGGCGAGAGGCTCTTTAAAATAAACATTTTAAATATATTTTTTAAGCCGACAAACACCACGAACCCGCACTTTGCTATCTTTATTCTATTTCCAAGAAATATTGGACTCATCTCTTAGCTTTCTTAGGTTTTAAGAAAGACTTCGAATAAAAAGTTCGTGGTGTTTGTGTGGTTAGTGGTAAAATTCTTCTTTGTTCGTTATGGTTTGTTGTAAATTCTTTTTAATTCGTGTTGATTCATATAGTTAGTGGTAAAAATCTTCTATAAAAATGTCGGCAAATTTGAGCTTGTTCAAAAAAATGAAGTTTTGGAACAGCCTTATTTATTAATAAAAATCGTTATTATCGTATTGCATACCATAATTGTTTTTCTTTATACTTAGTTAAGGCTTTTCCAAAACTTCAGCTTTTGGAAAAGCTGCCTTAGATTTAAATAAAAAGCTGTCTTTTAAGACGGTTTTTTTAAAGCCTTTTATGAAACTAACCGAGTTTTGGAAAAGGCTCAGTCATAAGTAAATTGAGAGGACAACATGGCTAAAAAAGGTAAAATTGATATCGACCGTGAGATGTGCAAGGGGTGTTATCTCTGCGTTCGCGCGTGCCCGGTCAAAATTTTAGAAATTGATACAGAAATGAATTCGACTGGTACGTATCCTGTGAAAGTTGTAAATTCGGAAAAATGTATCGCTTGCGGTAATTGCTACGAAGTTTGCCCCGATGTGTGCATCGAGGTATATGAGTTAGAAGGTTGAAACGAGGTCATAATGAGCGAAAAAGTATTAATGAAAGGAAACGACGCTATTGCCGAAGCGGCAATCAGGGCGGGGTGCGGCGCGTATTTCGGTTACCCGATTACTCCCCAAAACGAGATTCCCGCTTATATGGCAAGGCACATGCTCGATAAAGGAAGAATTTTTATTCAAGCCGAGAGCGAAATTGCCGCTATCATCATGGTTTACGGCGCTTCCTGCGCGGGTATGAGGGCGATGACCAGTTCGTCAAGCCCCGGTATCAGTTTAAAGCAGGAAGGGATGTCTTATGCGGCAGGCGCTGATGTGCCGCTCGTGCTTGTAAATATAAACCGCGGCGGTCCCGGGCTTGGCAATATTGCGCCTGCCCAAAGCGATTATTTTCAATCGACCCGCGGCGGGGGACACGGCGATTATAAGTGCATAGTGCTTGCGCCGAAGAGCGTGCAGGAAGCCGCCGATCTTACATATCTTGCGTTTGATTTGGCGGATAAATACAGAATGCCTGTTATCGTTCATGCCGACGGTATGATCGGTCAAATGATAGAAGGCTGCGTTCTGCCGCCCGAAAAAGAAGCTCCCAAGCGCGACTGGACAGTGGGATACGATTTATCCCAAAAAGGCGGCGCAAAAAGACACAGCAAAGAAGCGGTTCATATCACTTCGATCGAGCTTGTTCCCGAAAAAATCGAAGCGCTGACTATGGAACGTTTTAAAAGGTACGACAAAATTAAAGCCGCGGAAATTCGATACGAAGAAACCGACTGCTCCGGCGCCGATCTTGTAATGGTCGCTTTCGGGACATGCGCCCGTGTTTGTCTTGGCGCCCAGATGCTTGCCAAAAAGGAAGGAATCAAACTTGGAATTTTCAGACCGATTTCGCTGTGGCCGTTTCCTTACGAAGCGCTCGGAAAAGCCGCGGCTGACGGAAAGCCGCTTTTATCGGTGGAAATGTCTTTGGGACAGATGATCGAAGATGTAAAGTTATCGGCTTATTACGCCGGATCAAAATCCGACATTCAGCTTTTGGGACATTCCGGCGGCGTGATTCCGACAGAAGAAGAAGTTTTTGCCAGAGCAAAGGAAATTTTAAAGAAATGAAAAAAATATTAGGACATCCTGAAAGTTTAAAAAAGATTCAAACAAAGTACTGCGGCGGCTGCGGGCACGGAGTTATCCACCGGGTGATTTGCAGCGTTATTGACGAAATGGGTTTAAAGGATAAAACGATTATAACTCATCCTGTAGGCTGTTCGATCTGGGCGGATTTATATTTTGATTTTGATTCCGTGCAGCCGCCTCACGGAAGAACGCCTGCCGCGGCTACCGGCGTAAAGCGTGTTCAGCCGGATCATCTGGTTATCTGTTATCAGGGAGACGGCGACATGGCGGCTATCGGCACCGCGGAAATGATTCACGCGGCAAACCGTGCGGAAAAATTTACAACAATCTTCGTTAACAACGCGATTTACGGAATGACAGGCGGACAGATGGCTCCGACAACTCTTCTTGGTCAGAAAGCGACAACCGCTCCAAAGGGGCGCGACGCCGATACCGCCGGAATGGGTTTTCCAATCAAAGTAGCCGAACTTCTTGCGGTTCTCGACGGAACCAGTTATATCGCAAGAGGCGCTGTGAACAACGCGGCAAATGTACGCAAGACAAAGCAGTACATCAAAAAAGCGTTTGAAGCGCAAATGGCGGGAATCGGCAACACAATGGTAGAAATCCTTTCTCCCTGTCCTACAAACTGGACTATGGATTCGATACAAGCGGTAGAATGGCTGGAAAAAAACATGATTCCGATATACCCGTTAGGAGAAATTAAAAATAAAATTGGAGGCTTAAAATGACAGAAAAATCATTTTTTGCCGGATTCGGCGGTCAAGGTATTATTTCTTTAGGGCAATTATGGGTGTATTTTGCCATGAAAGAAGGTAAAAATGTCACATTTTTCCCGTTTTACGGCGCTGAAAAACGCGGAGGCATCGCCCGCGCCAGCGTTATCATCTCTGATGATGAAATCGCAAGCCCTCTTGTTACGACGCCGGATTCAGCATTGGTAATGAATATGGATTCGCTGCCGCTTTGCGAAAAAATTCTAAAGAAAAACGGTTTAATTTTGATAAATTCCACTCTGGTAAAAGAAAATCCTTCCAGAAACGATTTAAAAGTAGTCAAAATCGAAGCTTCCGGCATTGCCGAAAAAACCGGCGGAAACGTTCTTTTTGCCAATATGGTAGCTCTCGGTGCGATGGCAAAGCTAACAAGTGCGCTCAAACTTACCGATATTGAAGATATACTGAAAAAATTCTTCCCTGAAGATAAACATCAGTATATTCCCTTGAACGTAAAAGCGATTCAAGCGGGGTACGAGGCAGTTACCGGTCACTAACATAAATTTCTTGACAGGCGGCTTATCCTTTGTTAGAATTAATAATCGAAAGTGGGAGATGCGATGGCTTCTGTTCATGAATACAAACGACTTGAAAATCGACTCGTTCATAAAGTTGTCGAGTCTGTAGGGATAGCAGGCGAAGCAATTGCGGGTGTTTTTAAGGCTTTTGGCAGGTTTTTGACCAGACGATACACTTTGGTGTTCGTGCCTCATTCGGAAAAAAAAGTTTATAATTTGCATGTTACCGTTTTGTCGGTTTTTTGCTTCTTTTTGGTTGTTTTCGGCATTGTAGGCGGTGTTTTTTTATACGGTTCCACGTACAATTCCAATGTTTATACAACTTCCAACAAGGATACCCGCCTGCGGGATACTCAAGCCTCGCTGGATTTAATGCGCGACGAAACTGCTCTCCTTTTAAGGGAAGCCCGCAGTTTTCAGAACGCTCTTACAAGCGTGTTTAGAACATTAGGCGTAGGCGGCAACAATAATATAACTCAAAGTACAACCGGCGATTTAAGTTCGCTTATCGGCATCAGCGAAACGCCGGAAGGTGTTTTACCCGAAGTTGACGGGCTTAGACAATTAAAAATATTTTTTTCTCAGTCTGTGGAACCTATTTTAGAAGTCGAAAATCTTCTTAGTTCGCAAAACGCGCTTTTAACCGAAATTCCGAGTTTGTGGCCTGTACGGGGCGGAATTGGCAATATTACCATGTTTTTTGGGCAGAATATCCATCCTATTACCGGTCTTTGGCATATTCATAGAGGTATCGATATCGCCACTTACCGCGCCGGTGACCCGATAGTATCGACAGCCGACGGTCTGGTTGTGACTGTCGAATACGCGAACGATTACGGAAATTACGTGATAGTCCGTCATAAACACGGATATTATACCCGTTACGCTCATATGCTGCGTTACAATGTGCAGGTAGGTCAGCGCGTTCAACAGGGTGAAATTATCGGTTTTATCGGCAGCACAGGTATCTCGACCGGTCCTCATCTTCATTATGAAGTTCATATCGGCTCCGATGTTGTTGATCCCTACAGATACATTACAATGCGCTCAAGCCTGACAAGACAGGGTAGATAATCTCGATGGCGCAAGACAACGATTTTTCCATCAATACAATAATCGGTCCCAACACTAGTTTATCCGGCGATATCGAAACCGGCGGTTTTACGCGCATAGACGGCAATATTCAAGGCGATGTAAAAGCGAAAGGCAGAGTTGTAATCGGAGAACGCGCTAGGATGAAAGGCAATATAAGCGGTACGAATGTTACAATCGGCGGCGTTGTATGCGGTAATATTATTTCTGACGGTCACCTGGTGATTTTATCGACGGCAATTATTATCGGCGATATTATAACAAGGCGTATTCAGGCCGATGACGGCTGTTTTATCAACGGTAAAGTGGCTGTCTGCCAAACCAGCGAAATTTGGACAAAAACCATGTCCGAGCATAAAGACGCGCTTGGCATTAAATCGGCATTACCTATTTTTAACCGTTATGGCTAAAGTTGACGGAACAGACACTTCCTTCTATATGAACCCTGCGGCATACGCGCAGGTAAAAGACGAAAAAAAATCCAAAGGCGCGCGCAAAGGCGAAAAAACAGAATTCTCGAGTTTATTCGACAGCCTCCGCGCAAAAACCGCCGATGAACTGGGTCCTTTAAAAAATCTTCCGGCGTCGGAAGACGCAGTTAACGCTTTAATGGATGAAGTGCGCGATTCCGGTGATGTTTTAAAAGATCGTCCTCTGCCCGATGAAATAATGCGTTACAAACAGGCAGTCCGCAATTTTATCAATTATATTGTAAAGAACGCTTACACCATAGATCACGAAAAAGGCATTCCTAAATTTTTAAAGCCGGGATTTAAAGGTCAGCGCGGCACTCCCGAAGCGATGTCGCAAAAACGCCACACCGTAATTTTAGTGATAGATAAAAAACTTGAAGACATGGCGGCAATGCTTTTATCGAGTCAGTCACGGCAGATGGAGCTTGTTTCGCGGCTTGAAGAAATTAAAGGACTGCTGATTGATCTGCTTCAATAACGGTTCGCGGTTAAAACTTTTCTTTTTTGTTAAACCGGATTTTTTTGAAAAAAATAAAAAAAATTATTTGACAGGTAATAACAGCCGTGTTATATTAATTATTAATAAAGGCGCCGGACAAAATTTTTATTTCTGTCTGTCGTTAAACTTTCGAATTTTCGGGGGATATTATTAAATATTTAAATCATTTGATTAATTTAACCCCCCCCCCCCC
>JGI24695J34938_10001956_pt1 | contig 16525 bp, 13 predicted proteins | sample TergutCo191P3_FD_34938 | JGI IMG/M metagenome (IMG submission 34938)
GAATTTGCCGAATTTAGAAACCCCCTATATAATATAAAAATATAAATCCTTTATATATTTCTTTGACATTATTTGTCATAAAATTAAAATCTTAAAATATATATATTAATATAGTAAGGAAGATAAATTTCAAAAAACGCCGTTTTTTCAATGACAAATAAATATCCTTTTTTCTGCCTTTATTGGTCATTGTTGACAATATAAATTGTCATACTGCATAGATGTATTTTTTTTTGTTCGGGGAGCGTGTGCGACCACAAATATTTGTTATCATTTGTTACTTGGGAGTATTATTTTTGACAATATGAATTTTTCTGTACACAAATAAAAACAAATTAACATCAAATAACACAAGATTATTAACCTGTTATGTTTTTCACGACCAACAAAAATGGGGCGCACGGGGGAGCAACACAAGCAACCGAAGGTTGTAGATGAAAAATTCTAAACGCTCCGGCGCAAAACTAATCTTTCATATAAAATATTTGAGAACAACTTTAGCTGTTCGTTCCGCGCCGCGCAAACCAAACAACCGAAGGCTACACCCTAAGCCCGACACCAGACCAAAATCTTGATTCAGCGGTTCTTCCTTGTTGAAAATTCATTTCCTTTAACCGCAGAGAAAAAAACCTTTCGCTTACTGCGTGTTCGTTATTATCTCCACACCAGTCAGAATAAGCCTTGTATAATTCCCTGACTCTGATTTTCAATCCCTCTTTAATGATACAGCGTTCCTTAAAAAAATTGCCAATTACATCCATTTCGCCTCTGTATTCGTCAGTAGCGTTTGTTATCACAGGAGGCACTTGTAGACCTTCACGTTTCCAAATAGCGACACCTTCCAAAAGCCAGTTAAGAATACCGCTTGCTTCCTCACGCAGTTTATACTCAAGATGTTTATCCTGTTTTTCTTCGGGAATTCTTGTAGTAAAAGGAATTAGTTTAATTCGCCGCCATATACCATGATCTGTGCCTTTAATAACAGGCTTGTGATTAGTAGCCATAAATATTTTGAAAGTAGGCGTAAAGTTAAAGAATTCGCTATAAAGAAATCTTGCAGTCATTTGATCATTGCCGGTAATCTTTTTAATTAACGGTTCTGACAATTTTCTTCCTTGCTCTGCTTCGGTTGTAGTAACAAACCTTGTGCCTCTTAATCTGGCAATATCATTTGAATACTGATCGCCTGATTTTTTCATAAACGTTTCTGTAGAGGCAGCCGTAGCGTAATCGCCTAATAAATACATAATTGTATTCAAAAAAGTGGATTTTCCGTTTGCGCCGCTTCCAAAAAGAATGAACATTGTTTGTTCTGAAATATCGCCTGTTAAAGCCCAACCTGCGGCGGTTTGCAGATATTTAATTACGTCAGTTTTATAATTCATAATCTCCCTGATAAACTGCTTCCACATAGGGCAGTCGGCGTTGGGATTATAATCAACCTTCGCTATTTTCGTGATTAAATCAGATTGTCTATAATCTCTGAATTCTCCTGTTAAAACGTCAATCGTTCCGTTATTAACATTCAAAAGCCACGGATTAGTGTCTAAATCATCGGTAGTAATATTCAAGTCGGGAATCCAACTCGCAGCTTTTACAAACGCTTCCCTGCGCCTTACGCTTTCGCTTAATGTAGCGTAACGCTCAATCTCGATACGTTCCTTAAAGTCAGTGGTTTTAAGAAGCTCGTTATAAATATTTCTAACCATTTCAAGCCCTTTAGAATGTATCAAAGCGCCGCCGTCCATTTTCCAGACTTTGCCAGTCCATACGACCCATTTCTTCCACGCTTCGTTGTATCGAATATCCTTGCCATGCTCTTTCATTAGACGCATAGCGTTAGTAGCGTCAGTAAATTGAATAAGTCCCATTTTTAATTGATGCAACCGCAGTATTGCGCATTCGTCAGTAAATATCTCTCTCATAAAATACTCCTTATAATTTGATTTATTTAACTGCTTATAATAGCGTTAGAGTAATCTGTAATGTACTAGCCGATAGTCTAGGTTTTGGGATTTTCTACAATGACATTGTAATTATGCAACTGGTGGTTGCATAATTTAGGTTCTGTCCAGATTTCGAAAATATTTCGGTTTTTAAGCTATTTTACCTATTAAAATGTCATTATTTTCTATTGCTCAAATAATAAATTAATGCTATATTTATGTGTAGGAGAAATCGTCTCTGCTTCGCAGAGCCGTTTTATTGACATTGCCGCTTCGAACTGAAAGTTCGCTGTGGCTTAATATGAGGAAAGCCAATGGCAGCCTGTAAAGTAAAACCCGTTCAACCGACGGAGATTAAAGATAAAAAAATCGCTCTCGAAGTCATTTCTCAAATCCGAAAACCCATACCCGCCTCAGTTTATCGGAAACAGAAAAAGAGAGCCGAATACATAGACAAATTCTTCAAGTAATGCCAGCCCGACAGGAATTTGAAAAAAGCGGGTGTTTTAACGAATACAAATTACAACTTTTAACATCAACAACAAATTCTAAACATTTTGATTGCGGAATACCTGAATATAATGATTATCTTTTTAATAACGCTTTACGCTCGCAAAATGATCATATTGCTTTAACATGGCTTCTTACAGAAAGAGCAACAGATTAAATTGTCGTATATATGTCCTTAATTATGGACTCAATAAAATTATCCTTTACAGAAAAAGAATTGCATAATCTTGATTATCCGTTTAAAACTATTCCTTCAATGAAAATCGCTAAACTGGCAGTAGACATAAGTTTCTCAAAATTATTAAAAAGCAAAAGACAATAAGCATGAGGAAGGATATTTATCAATGAATAATATTATAGGAGCGCTATCTAATTATACTTAAGTTAGATTTAACGTGAGCTATTCGCTCTCCGTAAAGTTGAAATATATATAGAAATATGGTATTATTTTCTTAGGAGAAATTGTGAGTTACGTTCGGTTCGACTTTAGTCCTGGATATAATGATAAAAACAGGGAAAGGGCTGAAGAATTAGACATAAAAATTAGCAGAATAATGGAAAAATTCGATAAAACAAGTTACGAATTTTTTCATGAAATATTCAGACAGGTTTTTGGCTTTTATATTTCCAGTCCAAACACAAACAGGCAAATTGAAAGAAAAAATATAACTGATACAGACAGCAGAGTTTCGAATATATTATTCAGATTTCATTTGGGTAATCCCGCAGCGCAAGAATTTAATAATACCACCATTGTTTTAAGAGGCGATTTAATATTAAAAAGCCAAGCTGTTTTTAATTATGTAGTTGTAAAAGATGTATATTCAACAGAAAACACGCCACAACAGTCTTATGAGTATTATATTTCGATTGATGAAATTGATTATAAAGATTTGAGCGGCGGAAACTGGTTTATACCAGGTGGTGACAACATAATAACATTTGATTTTGCCAAAAATATTCCAGACATGATAAATAAGTCAGAATTATTTAATTTCCTAAATAAATGGCGCAAGTATCTTGAGTTTGAAAAATTTATAACTCTGGAAAATATGAAAAGTTATCCGGTTTCCAAGGAAGGGTTAGAATATCAAACATTGTACGAGGTCGTTGATAACGCGGTAAACCGAATCGAATATGAAGAAAGTATAATTAAAGAAGGTGGCGGTCATTTATTAATTGATGCGAATTGTCCTAAACTTAAGGGCGATGAACCCAAATACGAACTTCTTTCCGTATTATTAGACGAAAAACTTTTTGGCGATGAAAAAGAATTAATAATCAAAAAAGCAAGAACTTTTGCAAAATTAGATATTTCAATTATCGGAGACGATGGAAAAAGAAAATTAGACGCTCTTGTTGAAGAGCTTAGAAGCAAATATAAAAGCTCAAGAGATTCAATGGATATAAAATGTATTGAATTTGACAACTATCTGCCTATTGAGCATGAAAACGGAATGATAACTTTCTTTTTACTAAAATCAATAGATGATTCAAGCGATTTTAAAATTAAAAATGAAATAAAAAAATTGGGAGAAAAGTTATATCTTGCGAATATCGCTTCCGGAGATATTGCCCTGTATAAAAGAGGCAGCGATACGCTTGATAAACTTGAAAAAAGCGATGTAAGAAATCCCTTTCTCGCAGGCATATTATGCGAACCGGATAAATTTGATACAACGTCAAATCAATTTACTGAAGAAAATGTAGTTTTTGCTCTGGAAGATTTAAACCAAAGTCAAAAAAACGCTGTTTTAAAATGTCTTAACTGCAACAATATTTTTCTTTTGCAGGGACCTCCCGGCACAGGAAAGACCCAGACGATAACAGAACTTGTTTACCAATACAGCAAGATGGGGAAAAAGGTGTTAATCTCTTCTCAGACGCATATCGCTATTGACAATGTTATAGAGAGGCTTCCAAAAGATTTGAATATTTTACCGGTAAGATTGGTGCGCGATAGAAGTAAGGTAAATAAACAATACTTACCTGATAAAATACTGGATAATTTTTATGAGGCTGCGTATAAGAAGTACAGCGGAATAATTGATAATTATAAAAAATTTGAAAAAGATGTAAAAAGAGATGAACAGCTTTTTCAAAACAACAAAACACTGTATAAAATTATTCAGCAGCGTCTTGATGAAGTAAAAATTATGGAAGACAAACGTAATAATCTTAATAAAGAACTTTCCGCGCTATATTCGGAAAAAAATGAATTAGAAGCCGGTTATTCAAAAACAGAACGCGCTTATTCATTATTTAACGAATATATAAAAAGTAAATTGCCGTTTGAAAATATATCAAGTGATTTTTATAATGATGAATTATTGCAGAATTTCTCAAGTTTAATAAAGAAAAGCAATTTAAAACCTAATGTGAAAAAAGAACAAGAAGATTTATTCAATTACGCGGTTTTATTTAAACGTATTGCCGGAAGAGAGCGTATAAAAAGACTTAAGGAAAAGCTTAATGGCGGAGAAAGACCAAAAGAATTAATTGAAAATGAAGAAAAAAGAAAAAAATTGCAGATTGAAATAGAAACATTTAAAAAATATGGAAACACAGTGCCGCAGGAATTGATACAAAAAATGAACAATGCATTAAGTGAGAAAAAAAGATTGGATAGAAAATACGAGGACTCGGCAAATGTAAAAGAAATTAAACATTCCGATAAAGATTTTTATTTTATTCATGCTAATAATATAAAAGGGAAAGCGGATATAGAAGCTGAACTCGAACAGATAACAAATTTCATACGGGAATACAATATAATTTTAGAAAAAGTTTTTTTAAATGAAGAGTATAATAAATTGAATGATAAAAAAACCGGTTTAGAAAACTCTATTGAAAAAATAAATAATGATATTAAAAGAACAACCGCGGGATTAAAAACCACAGAGCAGAAAATATTGGAAATTAACAACCCTATCAGCGAAAACCGGAATAAACTGGAAGAATATTTTAAAGAATTTTATACAAAGCAATTAAATGGAGCAGCTCTGCCGGTATCAGATGAAGATAAATTTAATGAAATAAACGAGTATTTAAAACAGGAAAAAATTAAATTTGAAAAATTCAAGGAAAATTATGTAAAATTACAAGGTGTTTATGAATCACTTCAAAATTATTTGGAGAAAAGAGAGGAATTCGCGAAAGAACATAGAGGGAAATATACTAATGATTTATTAAAAAAAATCGCGAATGTTTACGGTATGACTTGTACATCGGGTCAGCGATTTAATGCCTCTGATCTTGTTGGAGCTGAAAATAGAGAAAATAATTTACAGGTTGATGAATTTAATGTGCGTTACACCGATTTTGATGTTGTAATAATAGATGAAGTTTCCAAAGCAACGCCGATAGAAATGTTAATACCGATTATATGTGGGAAAAATATAGTATTGGTCGGCGATCAAAGACAGCTCCCGCCAATATTTAAACACCGCGAAAGTATGTTTAAAGAAATGACAGAAGAATCAAAAGAAAAAATATTACAGGGAGAATCTCTTGACTATTATAGAAAAATGGTTGAAAGCAGTTTATTTGAAGAAATATTTAATAAATTGAAAAACAACAGGGCGGTGCTTACTGAACAATTCCGTTTTAATGAATCTATAATGAAATGTGTTAATGTATTCTATGACGGTAAATTAAAATTAGGCGTCGGTGAAGAACAGAATAATAAAAAAAGACATTATCTTAATGTAAAAATAAAAAACGGAGATACGCCTGTTTTATGTGAAAAAAACAATACATACTGGTTTGACAGTCACGAATGGGCAGACGGCTCTCCTGCATACTCTGAGGTGTATGCCGGAGAATCATCATATAGAAATCCGCTGGAAGTAAAGCTTACGATCGAATTATTATTGCTTTTGGAAAAAGGATATAAAGAGCTTAAAGAAAACAAACCGCAGAATTATTATATGGCGGCTTCAAACGGCGAAAAGCCAAGTGTTGCTGTACTGAGTATGTACGGGAAACATATTAGCAGTATAAAAACAGAATTAAACGCGCGCAAACTTAATAAAAAATATTTTCAATACATCAATCTAGATATTTCTACGGTAGATAATTATCAGGGAAAAGAACAGGATATTATAATAGTTAACATGGTTGCAAATACAACAAGTATTGAACCAAGTGAATTTTTAAGAAAATTTAATCGTATCAATGTAGCTATTTCCCGTGCAAGGTCGATGCTTATTATGATTGGCAGCAGAAGATATTACAACAAAGTCCTCGTTAATGTGCCGAATATGGATACGGGCGAAGAAAATAAAATTAATGCATATGTTAAAATATTTGAACAATGTGAATCCCCATGGGCATCCGCAGCGAAAATATTTAATATCAATAAAGAAATAAAAGAGGCAGGTATTAAAAAGTGAAAAATCTTGGGAAAATAAGCCTTTTTATATTGAATGATAAATATTCCGTACAATTTAAATATTCATATCCGCGAAAAATAGATCTTTTTGAATTGATTCTTCTGGAGATAATTAAACATAAAAATAATATTATCGACAGTACAATCGAGAATACGCTGTTAATGTTGGAAATTCCCAAAGAATTTCACTTTATATTTTTAAAGAAAATAGATGAATTTGTTAATAATAAATCTAAAATAATTGCATTTAAAAGCAATAATGAATCTGATGAAGATTTTATAATAATTTCTCCTAATTTAAATATAATGGTTTCAGATTTTTTTCTTACACCTCTGGGAGAAAAAGTATTAACTTCCACTCAAATTGTTGAGGAAGCGCAGTCTTTCTCAGAAGAATATGTTTATAACTCAATAACCGAAACCTTAAGTCATCCTAAAAAAAATCAAAATATAGACAACGCGATTGAGCTTTATCTGCCTAATCCCGATCCGTCAAATATTAACGAAAACTTTACCGATATTATTTCAAAGAACCCTTCAAAATTTATTAAAAATATTTCAGAAAATCCAATGATATACGATTTGGCTGCAATATCAGCAGGTAAAGACGGATTTTTTGATAATATCAATATTATTATTGATAACGATGAAATTAAATTTGAAACTAATAATGAAAAAATTAAAAAAGTATTTTTAGAAGCATCTCCGGAGGAAAAACAACAATTAAGAGAAAAACAAATATTTAATTATTTAAATATTCCCCAGGCGAAAGTAAACTATGAATTTGCGAAGATTGCGATTAGGCGCAAGCCAATAAAGATGAAGGTCGCTTTTGGAGACATTGATACAATTAAAGCATTAGCGGAATCAAAATTGATTTTTGATATTAATTCAACTGAAATGGAGACTCTTCGCCTGGAATATAACTTTTGTTTTGCCGGAATTAATGATGACGGTAAATCTATTGTATACAGCTATTGCGAAGTTACTGAAGAAGGTTATACGATACCGCTGGAAGAAGAAAATTATTCACCAAAAAAATATTATTCTGTATTTAACGCGGTTTTAAAAATGTGTAAAGCTCAGGCGAAATTTATTATTCTCTCTGCGCCAAAGGAAAAGAAATTAACATTGGTAAAAGAACATTTTGCCAGCATAAATAAAACGGAGGATTCTCTTCTGTACAGCGTTTTAAAAAGCGCAAGATCAATACAAAATGAAATAATCAATGATAAAGAAATACTTAATATTGTTAACAATAGTATTTTGGAAATTCTCAAAGAAGATGTTAAAAATAATATGATAGATGTCGCTAATACAATAGAAATTATGAAAGAATTTAATTTATCTAAAGAAAAAATTATTAGAATCTTTACGGAAAACGCTCCAAAAACAGATGAAATAATAAATTCTCTTCTGGCGGTGGATGAATCTGCCGTTATACAAATATATGAATTAAAAAAATTGTATAATTCCTTATTAAAAGACGAAAAGCTCTCTGAAATAAAGCATAATTCAAACATGTACATTAGATTTGCGGATTATGAACGACAGTTTAAAAAATTACAAACAATAGGTTTTATTAATTACAATAATTACGAGGTTAAAGAATGGGACATGTTCATGAAGGAAGTATACCTATTAAGAGAAAAATTAAACCATGTTAAAAAGAATATTGAAGATCAGAATTTAGTAAAACAAGCGAATGATTTTTTTGAGAGAATACAGGATGATTATGATGCTATTATGCCAGTTGATAATAACACAATGAAAAATATTTTAGATCATGATTTAAATAAGGAAATCAACAATGGTAAATTTGATATAGTAATGATAGCAAGCGCCATTCGGTTTAAGTACGAGGAATATCTGCGCTATTTGGAAAAAAGAATAGATCCAAAAACAGCCGGAAGCAGAAAGGGAAGAAATTTAATACGGTTTACAGTTATGCCAAAATTGGTAGACGATGTATATAAACATTGGAAAAATCTTTGTACGATTATTCACAAAGCAACATCGCAAAATGACCCGTTATGGAAAGGAAATGACGAAGACAGAAAAAAAGCTTTAATATCTGCATTAGGTTTTTATAATAGAAATTTTGCCGTTAAGGAGGAAGAAAAATGAGCCATCTGACAAGGGCACAGTTTAATGCTGCAAAAATGCGTTGTGAGGTAAAAATAAGTCAAATTATTTCTCAAATTGAAAAATATTCTTTTCGGGATGATGTAAAAAAAATAATTATAAAAGATTTTGGTTTGAATAATATTGAGGCAGAAATTTCTGGAATGGATTTTTCTAAAAATTATAACGGATTGAATAAAATTGATGAAATAACAAAAAGGGTTAATTCTTATTTTTCCGCATTAAAAACATATGTTGCGCTCAATTTTGATTTAAATGTAACTGATTATAATAAAGCGATAACAGAAGCTGCAGAATTTATTGTTTCAAGCAGTGACTCTATCGTTAATGCCGCTCTTGAAACAACAGAAGATGAATTGTTAAAAACATACATAAGAGCCGCCGCAAGACAAACAAAACATAATACGAAAGAGTCGTTATTAACTGACGCGAAAGAAAAAATGAAAAAAAGCAAAACGTATCAAAAACGTGCCGCCGATAATGTGCGCTTAATGCTTAAAAAAGGAAGTGTTGATATTTCAGATATTAAAGATGACACGCCGATTGAAGAAACAATTAAGAACAAAGAAATTGAAATGCACGACAAGGCAGTGGATAAAGAAGTTCGTAACAGAGTTTTAACATCAATTATTAAAATAATTAAAGAGCAAGATTTTATTGTTAAAAAAGAAAATGTTGAAGAATGCGGCGATCACGCAAAAATATATGCGATAAAAACAAACGGAGAACAGGCGAATTTTGATGTTTATCTTGATGGAAGATTTATTTATAAATTTCATGAATATAAAGGATTGTCATGCGAAAAGGATATTGACGATTTTGAAAATAAATTTGAAAGTATATACGGCGTCAAATTGGAAGAAAAACAAATTTTATGGTCTAACCCTGACAGATTGGATAAAATGGCGCATCAAACTGTGGATACACAAAGAATAGGAGGGTAAATAAAATGGGAATTATCAGCTCAATAGAAAAAATTAGAAGAGAAATAACTTACAAAAAACTTCTTTTTGTTGACGGAAATGTACAGGATATTTACTATAGCGACGGTTCTTTCATAAGTTTGAATGAATATCTAATCAGTGAACTCAAGCAACCTGATTTATTTCTGGATGTTTATGTTTGGGATAGAATAGAAGGTTTAATCAACGGAGATTGTACCCGTCTTCAAATTCCTCAGGCAAAAGAAGTCGAAAATAATAAGCAAGTTAAAGGAATTGATGAGAATTTATTTGATTCAGATCAAACAACAGAAAAATATAAAGGTCTTGAAAATTTTTTACCCGTTGTTTACTCAACTCTTCTGAATGTAAAACGCAAGGTTTGCTTTATCGTTAACTATTCAAATTATCTTTTTCCAAATGAACAAGCATTATCAGACTGTGACCGTGAGAATTTAACAAGATTGATACGCGGTATTTACGATCAAAAAATACAGCCATCAGGCGAAGGTAATGCTGTTATTTTTATTACATCAAACATAGCTCAAATTCCTGTTTCTCTGTATCAGAATAATCCTGATTGTAAACTGATAACGCTGGGAAAACCGGATCGCGATGAGCGAAAAACAATAGTTGATTTTATTTCCGCGCAATTTAAATTAAACGTGTCGTTAGATAGTGACGAACAAAGTAAAATAAATCTTATTGATGGTATGGATAATTTTACCGCGAAAGAAATTATTCAGCTTGCACGGTTGTCAAGAGCGGAAAAAGATACAATGACAGTTGATAAATTGTTATCATTGTACAAGTACGGTAAAAAAGACAGCCCATGGGAACAGCTTGAACGGAAAAAAGTCAGTAAAATAACTGAAATACTCAGCAAGCGCGTGAAAGGTCAGGACTTGGCTATTGAAAAAGTTCGTGAAGTCGTTGTTCGCGCAAAAACAGGTTTAAGCGGGTTGCAGCACAGTAAAACAAAAAACAAACCTAAAGGGGTATTGTTTTTTTCAGGACCAACCGGTGTTGGAAAGACAGAGCTTGCCAAATCACTTGCTGAATTTTTATTCAACGATGAGAGCGCGTGCATACGATTTGACATGAGCGAATACAATCATGAACATAGCGATCAAAAATTGATTGGAGCGCCTCCGGGTTATGTGGGTTATGAAGCAGGCGGACAGCTTACAAATTTAATTAAAGAGCGCCCCTTTTGCGTATTACTATTTGATGAAATAGAAAAAGCGCATCCAAAAATTCTGGATAAATTTCTTCAAATATTAGAGGATGGAAGGCTGACAGATAATAAAGGAGAAACAGTTTATTTTTCTGAATGTGTAATTATTTTTACTTCTAATATTGGCGCAACTCAAATTAATGAAAAAATGGAATTTGATGAAATAAAGAAAACAATATTTGAATGTATAAAAGATAAATTTGAAAATGAAATAAATCGACCTGAACTTTTAGGAAGAATAGGTTATGGGAATATTATAACATTCAATTTTATTAATAATCCGTCAATGCAAATTGAAATTGCAAAAACCAAAATTAAGCCAATTGTTGAATATTTCAAAGAAAGCAGAAAAATAAATTTAAAATTTTCAAACGAGGAAGAATTTCTTAAATATGTTGTATCAAAAGCGGATAAAGGAAAAGGCGGACGCGATATACTTAATAAACTCGAAGATATATTAGTGTCAGAACTTGCGGATTATCTTTTTGAAGAAGATGGGTATATTTGTCCTGATTCAACATTAACAATAATTTTTGATGTTGATAAAAAGGTGTTAAAATTTGAAAAATAATTTTAATATAGCGTTTATTAATCAATGCACAGAAGCAGAATGTCCTGGAAAACACCTTGCAATATGGTTTCAAGGATGTAATAAAAGGTGTTTTGGTTGCTGTAATCCTGAATTATTTGATTTTAAACAGGCGAATATTATTTCTCTTGATGAATTGTTAAAAATAATAATAAATGCAAAAGAAGAATTTAGCATTATAGGAGTAGCATACCTTGGAGGTGAACCGACTCTGCAAAATGGTTTGTTGGAATTATCGAAAGAAATCAGAAAAGAAGGTCTGGGAATAATATTATTTACCGGCAATAAAGCTGAAGAAATAGATGAAAAACTTTTATCCGCTGTTGATTTAATAATTGACGGAAAATATGAAATTGATAAACCTGACAACAAAAGAAATCTGGTTGGCTCTACAAATCAAAATATTATTTTTATTACGGAACGTTATAAACCGAATAAAGACTGGTTCTATGATTATAGACCAAAACAACTGGAGATAAATGTAAAAAACGGCATCTTTATAACAGGAGATAAGATACTGTAAGTATTCACCTAGTTTAAAAGATTGAGATATTATATTCATAAAATGGAATCAATGGGGAAAATTCTTTCCGCTATTTATGACGAAAGATTTTTTAAGAAAGCATAAGGCTACTCAAAACTAAATAAATCATGGATGGACATTACCAAAAAAAATAAAATTAATGAAGAATAGGCAAGCCATAAATCCTCTGTTTTTCAAACCAGTGAATCAGAAAATAAAGAAACGCCTGTGGCGTGCGGATATCACTCAATTAAAGATGAGGATTTTAAAGACTCATTAAAAAATATGAACAGACAATAGAAGATTCAAGCCATTTATTCAGTAAGTAAAATATAATGTAAAATAATATCATAAATAAAAAAATTATTTTGGATTGGCAAAGGCTAATTCATTAATAGTGTTAATATATTCCAGTTTTAAATCCTTAATTCCCAAAAACCCTTTTGGCACGATTTTTGCTTCGAGATGTGCGAACCATGCGCGGGTAAAAATCGTGCCAACCCTTTGGGACAGGGCAATGGTTCATTATCGTAGTAAGCAATCTAATCTCCCCTAACAAATAGAACAAGTTGTCTAGTAAAACAATCTCCACGAATGGGCAGGGGGTGGTTTTTTCCCTCAGCAAGTGAAGGGAAGAAAAACCATCCCCTGCCAGCCTTCGTTGGTAAAATGTTAAAGGCGGCGGTTTGGAATTTTTTTATTTTCCTTCATGCTTCCTGTTCTTAGCAATCAGGGGTTATTTCAAATCTGGAGGTTATTCAATGAATAACACAGACAACAAGCGGTTCTATACACCGCAGTTTTCAGAGACAGCATCCGTATCTGTTCGCCGTTTCGCATGGTTTCTTAACAAACCAATGACCCAAGCAGTAGAAAAAATTATTTTACTTCTACCGTTCATCATGGACAGTTCAAAAGTCTGTCAGGCTTGCAAAGACAGCAGAAAATGCGGCTCTTGCGTATTTAAAATAAAAAAAACTGTCAGAAGATGAACAGTACAAAATTCTAGCGGCTCTTTAAATTAAAAATCGCTGTCCAGTACCTCTCTACTGGACAGCGACAGGATGGATGCCGTTGTTACCAAATTGTTTGAAGTTTTTACAAAGTAAAAACTTCAAACAATAAACATGACACGGAAGTCATTTTTATTGTATCCTTCCCTGACACCTGAAAGCCTAATTTACTGTCAAGTGTATTTTTCAAATAACAAACGGATTGATGATTTAATTAACATCAACCTAATATATAAAAATCATATTTAAATTCGGAGTTTTCATTGGAAATCCTCAAGTGAAATAATCCCGTTTTTTATTGCCTTGCTTAAAATATCATTGCTTTTATTTCCTCCGAGTTTTCTGTAAATATTACTTTTATGAAATTTTACTGTGTGAGCAGTAATTGATAAAATTCTCGCAATATCCGCATTCGTATTTCCGGGAACGCAGAGTTTCATAACTTCTCTTTCTCTCTTTGTAAACAGCTTTCCGTTAACATTAAAAAAACAATCACGATCAAGAGACGTTTCAACAACATCAGGGTAATAAATATTTCCGCAGACTATATAAGAAATTGTTTTTTCAATATTTTCTTCACTGTCTCTAAGCGATATAAAACTCTCCGCTCCTGCATGGATAAACCGAGCCGCAGCAAGGGGTTTAATATCAACAGAAGTCCACATCACAATATGAATATTACGATTGACACTTACAATATCTCTTATAAATTCATCAGTACCATTTTCATGGAAACAATGTTCAAGAAAAATAAAACAAGGGTTATAAGTTTTGATTTTTGTTTTCAACTCGTTATCATTAACCGCAGTAAAGACTTGAAAATAGGCGTTCTTTAATATCTCAATTAAACCTTGAATGAGAAAAATAGCGTTAGTTGCGACAATAACGCTGTTATTCCTCATTCACGCCTCGTTTTATTACATGAAAATTATCATCGACAAGATGTACATAAACCCAATACATAAATAACGCCGCAGATATTTCTAGTTTCAGACTGTTATAATTTAGCGTGTCAGGTATTGTTTTAATCCTCTCAACGACTGTCATGTTTTATCTCAAACAAACTCTATAAATGTTCTAGCGTTTTTCGTTTGTGGTTTTTTCGTTTTGCGGCAATTCTCCTCAAGCCATGCGTCAATATCCTTTTTTGAAAAACGCACAGCTCCATCAATCTTAAAGAACGGAATTTTACCTTTCATAACTTTATGCCGCAGCGTATCAGGCGACAATTTTAAATAAACTGATAGCTCCTTGTAACTCATAATCTCGCAATTAATTTGCTCCGTTTCTTTCATGCTTCCTCCATATTTCTAAAATTCTATAGTTTGATAACTCCAATAGGAACTGGAGTTTTCTCTAGTCTTGTAAAAAACATTCTGTTCACAATCAAATAATCAACTCTAAAGAATAGAAATGGAACTGATGAAGTCACCAGTCTTGTAAAAAGTTTTCTGTACATAATCAAATAATCAGCCTTTAAAAGCCAAAGCGGAACTAGTATTTTTACTAGTCTTGTTAATTTTTCTTTCGTAAAAATTCCTGTTATAAATGTCTGCAACAAACGTAATTCAATATTTTTGTTAGATTTCATAGCCATATAATCAGCCTTTAACAACCAATACGGAACTAATGAAGTCAGTAGTCTTGTAAATTTTCTTTTACTCAAATTTGTGTTTTTCAGTGTCTGTTTCAGACGTAAATCAAAGGTTTTATTTAATTTCTTTATTTTCATAGACAAATAATCAGACTAAGAGAGGCAAAATGGAACTATCAATATTAGTGGGCTTGTTAAAAATGAAAACCTAGACTAACAACTAGGTTTTTTGAAAAAAGCTAAAAAATGCCGCTTCTAATCTGCTATAAAAGCGAATTAAAAGCGGTAAAAACTGTAAATCAGCAAATAATGTTAAGCCGATGTCTTTTTTTTAGTTTTAACAATTTTCGCCTTAATTATTTTTGTTTCAGGCGCATTGATAGCCAAAAGATTATCTTGAACAGCGACAACTTCCGAAAATTGTTTTGTATCAAAATGGGTATAGTGTTCCGTCATTTTCAAAGATTTATGCCCTGTAACTTTTTGTACCTTGCTAAGACCTATATTTGAAGTCAGTAAAACAGTGTTCAGGAAATGCCGCCAAGCGTGGAAAGATAAATTTCTTTTAAGTTTTTCCTGATAATTAATACCGATTTTGTCTAAAGCCCGAGTCAGCCCTTCATTTAACCAGTCATTTGAAACTGGTGTATTACCGCCGTCAACAGAAAAAACATAACCTTTCCCATTATTTTCAAGTAAATCATCAAGCATTTTCCTCATAGCCGTAGGAATAGTAATAGTACGGTCGTTTTTAGTTTTGGTATGATCAACATATTTTTTCCCCAAATATTGACCATGAACATGAATGTATGTGTCAAAAACCATGTCGCCACGTAAACCACGTAATTCTCCAATCCTCAAACCAGTACAAGCCGCCAAAAGGTTAGCTTTATAAACAATTTCTTTATCCCAAACGTTTGACCAGTCAACAGGAAATAACAGCTTAAATTCATCAGCGGTCAGAATAACTCTGACGCTTTCTTCTTCTTTCAAATCTTTAACTTCATCACAAGGATTAGAATTGATTAGTTTTAATCTGACAGCTTCGCCCAACATAATTTTCAAAATAAAAAGAGCCAGATTGATAGTTTTCGATTTTAACAGTTTCTTAGGTTTAACCTCGATAATTTCATTTCCGTTATCGTCAAACTTTTTTTTCTTTCTTCTCTTACCTTCGCCTCTTTGTATGCCTTTATCTTTCATAAACACAAGCCAGTTTTCAATAACCAAAGGCGTAATCTCATCAAGTTTGAATTCCGCAAAATAGTCTTTAATGTGATTTTTGAAATTAGCCTGATAGATAGTAAGAGTGCTGTCGGTAATAGGTTCGTGTAATTGCCGCCATTTCAAATATTTACAGGTTTCTACATCCCACCAGCCGTTAGAAAATTCCGCAAAGGTAGGTTTTTTTTGTTCAGGTATCAGTAAACCTTTTTTGAACAACATCAAGCAGTATTCATGCGCTTCCGATTTAACCGATTTTCCAGTAGATTTTGCGAACTGCCGTTTGCCTTTTATGTCATAGCATTGGTAATAATAAATCCGATGACCGGACGGCATAGTCCTCTTAAATAGCGTAAAAGTACCCTTTATTCTCATACAACCTCTTTCATTAGAATAGTGCTGTCAAATTT
>JGI24695J34938_10001957_pt1 | contig 16514 bp, 17 predicted proteins | sample TergutCo191P3_FD_34938 | JGI IMG/M metagenome (IMG submission 34938)
AGAAAACCGCCGCGCAAAATGATACAAAGGCAGTCGAATCAGCCGCCGGATTTATTAACTCGGGCGTAAAGCTTCCTCCGGCAAGCTCATTTCCCGGCTGGAAAAAAATGGTAACCGGAAAGACAATGCCGTTTTATCTTTTGTTCTGCGCTCTTCAGGGAAAAATTCCGCTTGATACGCGTCTTGGAGAAAAAATTCTCGTGTCCGTTCATAAACACTTTCTGTCCATTCTTGCCTCCCGTTTTAAAGCCGGCGACGGTTTGCTCTGGATGGACACAGGAAAAGACTGTTTGTTTTTGATTCCTCCAAAAGCTCAATGCGTGTCCGCCGTGATAAATGAATGCATAAGCATTATCGCCTCATCTCCTCAAATTGTTCTGGAGACGCTCGGTCTTTCCATTCCGTCAAATTTTATTTTTGCTCTTCATTATGGCTCTATAAGTTATAAACCGCCGGGAAAAACCGGCACTCTGGTCAGCGACGCTGTAAATTCAGTTTTTCATCTGGGCGCGAAAAAAGCCGAACCTGGGCGGTTAACCGTAACGGAAGCTGTTCCCGAGGCGAGCGTTCCAAAAATTTTACAGGATTTATTTATTCCGAACGGAGAATATGAAAACAGAAAAATTTGGTCAACAAAGAAATTTAAATACGAAAAAAATTGGCTGTGAGGCGTTAAATGGCATTAGGTCAGAAAAAAAATGCGGTTCTCACATTTAAAAGAGGGATTTACCCTAAAGAACAAAAACAATTTACAGAAGACGTTCCCATCAATACAAAACTTCCTCCTGAAGGAAGTGAAATTATTTTTCCGCTTTTAATGCACATGGGGACGCCCTGCGATCCGCTTGTTGAAAAAGGACAGAAAGTTCTGTTAGGTGAAAAAATAGGAGACAGTTCCGCCAAAATATGCGCTCCGATTCACTCAAGCGTTTCAGGAATTGTTAAAGATATAAGACCGCATTTGACAATAGCGGGGACAATTGTTAATTCCATAATTGTCGAAAACGACGGTCAATATACAGAACATGAATGTATAAAGCCGAGAAGCGGATACGAAGATCTTTCAAGGGAAGAAATTTTAAGCATTATTCGCGAAGCTGGTATTGTCGGTCTTGGCGGAGCCGGATTTCCCACGCACGTTAAACTTTCTCCGCCGCCGAATAAAAAAATCGACACAGTAATTGTAAACGGCTGCGAATGTGAACCGTACCTTACGACAGATTACAGAATAATGATGGAAGAATCAAAGCGGATAGTAACCGGCTTAAAAATTATTTTAAAAGTAATTCAAACCGCAAGAGGGGTTATCGCTGTAGAAAACAACAAACCGGAAGCGGTCGAACATATAATTGAATTCTGCGCTGATATTCCTAATATTGAAGTAGCTGTTGTAAAAACAAAATATCCTCAAGGCTGCGAAAAACAGCTTGTTGCCGCGATCACAGGAAGAGAAGTGCCTTCGGGCGGCATTCCTATTGATGTCGGCTGCCTTGTTAATAATGTCGATACCGTTATCGCGATACACAGATCGATAATCCGCGGGCGTCCTTTGATGCGTAAAGTTGTAACGTTAACAGGCGGCGCGATAAGAAATCCCGGAAATTATAAAGCGCGTATCGGCACAAAACTCAGCGATTTAGTCGAGCTGTCAGGCGGTTTCAGATCCAATCCCGCGAAAATTATCGTAGGCGGACCTATGATGGGAGTCGCGATTTTCGACACCGATGTTCCAATCGTAAAGACGACAGAAGGCGTAATTTTTCTGACAGAAAGAGAAGCGTACATTCCTCCTGAAAAAAACTGCATAAGATGCGGGCATTGCGTTGAACGCTGCCCTTCGGGATTAATACCAACAGAATTGAACGCTGATATTTTAAGAGAAGATTCAGAAGCGTTTATTAAGCATCACGGGCTTGACTGTATAGAATGCGGAAGCTGCTCTTACATTTGTCCCGCAAAGAGGCGTCTGTCTCAGGCGATAAGGACGATTAGAAGAATAGAACTTGCAAAATTAAAACAAGGAACGAAGAAATGAAAATTATAATTAATCAAATAATGACGGTTTCTTCTCCGCCTCATATGTACGGCACAGCTTCCATTGAAGCGCGAATGCGCGCTGTGTTAATCGCTCTTTTTCCCGCTTTTTTTATGGCAGTGTACCGCTACGGTATTCAGGCGTTTTATACGACTTTGGCAGCCGTTATTTTCGCGTTGTTAGCTGAATATTTATACCAGCGGATAATGGGAAAACCTGTTACGATTAACGATTACAGCGCGGCAATAACAGGCGTTCTGCTCGCGTTTAATCTTCCGCCTGATGTGCCGTTCTGGATACCTGCAATCGGAAGTTTTTTCGCGATCATTATAGTAAAGCAATTATTCGGCGGACTTGGATCGAATTTTATGAATCCGGCTCTTGGAGCAAGAGCGTTCCTTCTTGCGTCTTTTCCAGTATACATGACAAGCTGGACGTTTAAGGACGGTTCTTTAATAGACGGCGTTTCAGGCGCTACATATCTTGCGGTTGTTAAACAAAATCCAAATTTTTCCCCTGAGTTTTCTGATTACATGGCTCTTTTATTCGGGAAAGTAGGTGGCTGCATAGGAGAAACAAGCGCTGTTGCCCTGCTTATCGGCGGAGTATATCTGATTGTAAAGAAAATAATTAACTGGAGGATACCGGTTTTTTATATCGCGAGTTTCGCTTTTTTCGCTTTTATTTTCGGAAGAACAGGGTTTTTCACCGGAGCTGAAAATATCCTCTTTGAAGTATTAAACGGCGGTTTGATCATGGGCGCTTTCTTTATGGCGACAGATTACGCGACAAGCCCGATTACACCTAACGGAAAGATCGTAATGGGAATAGGATGCGGATTTTTAACAGTCTTTATAAGATTTTTCGGAGGTTATCCTGAAGGCGTAAGTTACGCGATTATTATTATGAATCTTTTTGTTCCGCTTATCGATAAATATGTAAGACCGCGCGTTTACGGCAGAAGTCATTTAAAAAGGAGGAAGGCGTGAATTATATTTTTAAACCCGCGGCGACGCTTTTTCTTACCGCGGTCGTAATTGTTATTGCATTAAGCGTTTGCTTTAATTTCACAAAAGAGCCGATAGAAAGGCAGAAACAAAAAACGCAGGAAGCCGCGATGAAACAGGTTTTACCTTCCGCTTCAAATTATATTAAAATACAAACAGAGACCAAAGGCAGTATTGCCGCCGTGTACGAAGGATTATCAGGAAATATTTTAACAGGTTATGTGGTGCAGTTATCTCCTCCAGGATACAGCGGCAATATCGATCTAATGGTAGGAATATCGGTTTCTGAAGAAAAAATTACCGGTATACGCGTTATTAAGCACACTGAAACACCGGGACTCGGATCTCTTGCGGCAAAGAAAGATTTTTACAGCCGCTATGAGGGGAAATCTCTTGTGCCGTTATCGGTTGTAAGATCATCCCCTGACGAGAATGAAATTCAAGCGATAACAAGCGCTACAATAACAACAAAAGCAATCACAGGCGCTGTCAACGAAGCGATTGAATGGTTTATCGGGAGAGAAAAATGAAATATATTGATCTTTTAAGAGACGGTATTTTTAACAAGAACCCGATATTTGTGCAGGTTCTGGCGCTTTGCCCGCTTCTTGCCGTTACAACATCTGCGGCTAACGCGCTTACTATGGGGCTTGCTACAACCGCGGTAATGATTTGCGCAAGCGCTGTTATTTCCTGTTTTAGAAAAATAATTCCAAACGAAATTAGAATCGCTTCGGCTGTTGTAATTGTTGCCGGTTTTGTTACTGTTCTTGAACTTATGCTGGAAGCGTACGCGCCGCCTGATATAACCGCCGCTCTCGGCATTTATATACCGCTCATTGTCGTTAATTGCATTCTCTTTGCGCGTCTAGAATCGTTCGCGTCCAAAAATAAAATTTTTGAATCGATGGTTGACGCTCTTGGCATGGGGCTTGGTTTTACTATCGGTCTTTTTGTTGTCGGCGTAGTGCGCGAATTCCTGGGAAGCGGAGCGATCTTTGGAATCGAGCTGATTCATGATCAAAGCACTCACATGCTTATTATGATTATGCCGGCAGGCGCTTTCTTTACGCTTGGAGTTATTATAATGATTAGAAAACATGTTCAGTTATTACGGATACAGGCAAAGAAAAAGGCGGTTATATAATGGAATTATTTTTTATTTTTACAAGCGCGGTGCTTATTAATAATTATGTTTTAGTTCAGTTCCTGGGAATGTGTCCGTTCTTCGGAGTTTCCAGAAAAACCGAGACTGCTCTTGGCATGGGACTCTCTGTAATGTTCGTCATGACTCTCGCTTCCGCGATTACTTTTATTTTTTATGTTTACATTTTATCTCCGCTTGGCATTACGTATCTTCGCACGGTTGTATTTATTTTAATCATCGCGTCCATTGTGCAGTTCATCGAAGTGTTTATGAAAAAAATGCTGAAGCCGCTGTATACCATGCTGGGCGTTTATCTTCCGCTGATTACCGTAAATTGCGCGATATTCGGCGTTACGCTGATTAATATTCAAAAAAAATATTCGATGGAAAACTATTCATTTGTTGAATCAATTGTAAACAGTATCGGCGCCGGCGCCGGTTTTACGCTCGCGATTCTGCTTCTCGCCGCGATCCGCGAAAAGTATGAAGGAAATCCTGATGTCCCTGAAATATTCCAGGGGTTTCCTTTGGCTCTTTTTTCGGCAGGTCTTATGAGTATCGCGTTTATGGGATTTATGGGGTTGATATAATGGAAGGTTTAGCGTTGGAAAATATTTTATATCCTGTTATCGCTGTCGGCTCTCTTGCGCTGCTTTTCGGTTTAATACTGGGTTTCTCCGCGAAAAAATTCGCCGTTGAACAGGATCCGAAAGTCGATAAAATAATCAATGTTTTGCCGGGCGCCAACTGCGGCGGCTGCGGTTTTCCCGGCTGCGCTGTGTTTGCTGAACATGTCGTGAAAGGCGAAAACATCCGTTGTCCTCCCGGCGGAGCGTCGGCTGCCGAGGAAATCGCAAAGCAGATGGGAGTTGACGCGGCTATTGTAAGCAGAAAAGTCGCTTTTATTAAGTGCAACGGATCAAATGATAACACAAAAAGAAATTATGTTTACGACGGTCCTAAAAGCTGCGTTTCCGCGTCTCAGCTCGCAACAGGCGGTAATAAATCATGCGCATACAGCTGCATAGGACTTGCGAGCTGCAAAAACGCGTGTCCTTTTAATGCGATAAAAATGGTAGACAGTATAGCTGTTGTTATAAATGAAAAATGCAGCGCCTGCGGAAAGTGCGTAACGGTCTGCCCTAAAAAATTGATTGAAATTGTTCCAGAGAAAAGCGTAGTCCGCGTTTTATGCAATTCAAAAGATAAAGTAAAAACTGTTAAAGAAAACTGCAGGGCAGGATGTTTCGGCTGTACTCTTTGCCAGAAGATATGCAAGGAAGGAGCCATCACTGTCGAAGACAACATCGCGCATATTGATTATGAAAAATGCACATTGTGCATGGAATGCGTTAATAAATGTCCGTCAAAAGCAATCAAGGTGATAAATTAGCGTCAAATATTGAGAGGAGAGATTCTCAAAGAGTACAGTCGAAATGGAAACGTGAAATTAATCTTGGTTCCATTTCGACTGATTGTTTATAAAAAATTGTTAATTTAATTCCCGTCCCAATAAGCAATTCTGCCTTGATTACCAACAGCAACAAACTTGTTGTTACCCCATGTGATTGCATTAATGTAACCTGTAAATGTGGAATTCGTTACGGCAATCCAATTTTCGCCGTCATTGGAATACGCTATTTTACCATTTCTGCCAACAGCTACGAATTTTCCGTTTCCCCAAGTTACAGAACTTATAACAGTAATACCGAATTTACTGTCTGTTACAGTCATCCAATTTACACCATCTGAAGAATATGTAATTCTGCCTTGATTTCCCACAGCAACAAACTTTTCTTGTCCGGTTGTACCGCCCCATGTAATACCGCTGATGTAATAATTTCCAAATTTTGTATCCGCTACTGGTGTCCAATTAATGCCGTCTGATGAATGTACCGCTTGACCACTGCTTCCTACAGCAATAAACTTATCCTTTCCCCATATAACATCATAATATTGATTTACACTATTTATTGCGTTATCTGTTACGAAATCCCAACTTGCGCCATCTGTTGAATATGCAATTTTATATGTACCAGACCCTCCGCCGATGATATATTTATTATTACCGTATGTAATAGATTCAGGGTAGAAACTTGCAGTACCCATGCTACCTTCACTCCAATTTATACCATCGGATGAAAAGAAAATGTTACGGTTAGCGGTAATTACAACAAATCTGTTACCGTCCCAGATAATGTCACTTATAGAAAAAAGATTTATTGAGTTGAACGAAACGGGTAACCATGTTATACCGTTTGTCGAATAAGCCATCGCGGTTTGTGATACTGCGACAAAAATATTATTGCCATATGCAATACTTACGATACTATAATCATCAAAAGTGCTATTTTCAACTGCCATCCAGTTTGCATTCGGGTTACCGCTTTCTGAGTTATATCCGCATACTCCGCAAGGATTGCCGCTGTGGTTAGCAATTTGTGTTTTATCTCCGCAGCTGCACTCTTTCCAATGTTGTGCTGCGTCTTTTGACCATGTGTCGCTGTATGAATGTGAATGCGAGCTGTCATAACTGCATACACCGCAAGGATTACCGCTATGATTGGCAATTTGTGTTTTATCTCCGCAGCTGCATTCTTTCCAATGCTGTGCTGCGTTTTTTGACCATGTGTCGCTGTATGAATGTGTATGCGTTTCTCCGTTATTTTCATCGCAAGCGGTAAAAATAAAACCGATAATCGCAATAAGTGCGATTAATAATTTAATTACATTTTTCATAAAAACTTCCTTTCTATTGATCTTTATATTTAACATCTACATCTCCTCTTTTGCGCCGGTTATTACAGCTGGCGGACTGGTAATTGTTACCGTACCGCTATACCAATTACTAATCGCAGTACCGCCATTTGGCGCGGTAACTGTTCCATTGCTTATAATTACTGTGCCGCCAAGATTTGAAATAGCAGGTGAAATAGTATTAGATGTTGTTACTGTTCCACCTGTCATGTTTAACGCACCTTCGTTAACAATTCTTGTAATTGTGCCATTATTTACATTTACTGTACCGCCTTCCGAGTTGGAAATCGCATTCATTGATGTTGACTGTACTGTACCGCCATTAATTGTTATTGTTCCTTTATCACTATTTCCAATTGCAATGTATGATACTGCTTCAACTGTACCGCTATTTAATGTTACTGTGCCATTATTTACATTATAGATCGCTCTATTACCCATTGATGATACATTTCCGTTATTAATAATTACTGTACCACGGTTATATATACCAATATTTCCATTTACATTTGTTACAGACACCATACCGCCGTCAATAGTTAATGTACTGCCGCTGCTGACACTAATACCATTAGCCGAACCGCTTCCTGTTGCTGACACTGTGCCGCTCTTAATTGTTAAACTGCCAGGACTTGGGTAAGAGGAAATGGAGATTGCGTATCTGTTTGATACTTCTGTTGTTGTGTAGGTACTTGTAATATCAGCAGTACTTGTAACTGAAACATCACCAATATCTATTACATAAGATGAAGAAGTTATTTTTCCAGAAATAGTTATATTTCCCCAAGTATTATTTAAATCATTACTAAAACTTACACTATATGTTCCAATATCCAATACGTTTGTACCGTCGCCAAATTGAATTGCAACATTGGCATTGCTTGCGTCGGCTCGTATAGCAGTAATAATATTTGAAATCGTTTGATTAGCCGAACCAACTGTTGCTTCGTTTTTTGTAGCGGTAAATGATACTCCGCTTCCGTTAATAATGTAGGAAACAGTTGGAATTACAACTCCTGAGTTATAACCGCATACACCGCAAGGATTACCGCTATGATTAGCAATTTCTATTTTATCTCCGCAGCTGCATTCTTTCCAATGTTGTGCTGCGTCTTTTGACCATGTATCGCTGTGTGAGTGCGAATGTCCGCTGCTTTGTTTAGTCCATGTACCGTTAGCCAACGCTATACCGTCAACAGTTAGTCCGCTAATGGTAAATGTGTTAGAAGCTGCGGTGTATGTTCCGTTATCAGCAAATGCTACTTCTACTTCTTGCCAGCTACCTGAATGATTTATGTGAGTAACATTAATTGATATAGTTCCTGCGGTTTCTGTTCCTGTAAATGTTAAAGTTCCTTTGTAAGCGTCTGCGGAATTATTTTTTATAGTAAAATTATTTCCGTTTATAATTAGTTGAAGCGGCGCTTTGTTCCATGTTCCTGCAAATGAGGCTGTGTCTGTTGTTGTTCCATTATCGTTTGTTTGTTCATCACAAGCGATAAATGAAAATCCGATTACCGCTGCAATGGCGATAGTGCAAATCCTACGGATTTGCGGTGCTATGCTGTGCATAGCTGCTAATAATTTAACTGCATTTTTCATTGATAAATCTCCTTTATAAAAAAGTTTAAAAAAAGTAAAATAGCAAAAAATACCTCTGCTTATTCAAAGAAACTGCTTTAATATTTTTGTTATATCAATTTATAATATGCTATAAGCCAATAATATACAAGTAATATATTTGGCTTTCGGCAAATTGTATATAATTTATATTGGCTATTAGCATACGTTATGACCTTAAAACAAATTTTTATCCAAAATTTGAAGAATTTTAGGAAAAAAGAGGGTTTTTCTCAAATGAAGTTAGCTGAACAATGCGATACATCGCCCAGTTATATAGGCGAAATAGAGATAGGGCGAAAATTCCCTTCTACCGAAATGATTGAAAAAATATCCAATATTCTAAGAATTGAACCATATCATCTTTTCAAAAACTATGAAAATAAAAGTTCTGATGACGAAAGTTTCTATCCCTTACTTCCCAATACAATGAAGAATGAAATAAAAATTCTAATAAATTCATCGATCGATGATATATTAAACAAGTATTAATTTTTTAAAACATTAATAATAAAATCTTTATTAAATGCCGTATAACTATACATTAACTTCCTCGCTCTTTTTAATCATTGCCGCGTAAATGCTGCTTATTAATCCAAGCGCCGCGGACATCGTAAAGAGAGCTTCAATTCCGGCTGTTTTCCAAATCCATCCGCCCAAAAGCGCGATAAAGACGCTGAAGATGTGATTTACAGAAATTCCTGTGCTTAAAGTAGCGGTTACTTCTTCTCTGTTAGATGAAATTCTCTGAACATATACGTTATTCGCCATGCTTGCGACAGAAATAATTTGATCAAGTATAAAATTCGCGCAGACTACAATAAAAGCTATGTGTATGGGAAAAATCCTGTGCGAGAAACCATACAGCAGGCAGACGACTACCAGAATGAGAGTGTCGCCAACCATGACCGCTTTGTATCCGGCTTTATCGATAAGTTTTCCGATTAAGGGGCTGCAAATCATGCAGCAAGCCGCGCAGATAGCCATCAGCATGGAAATAATTGACGGATCGGCTCCGTAATGAAGAATTAAAACATAGGGCGCGAATGTAAGAAAGATTTGCTTGCGAGATCCGTAAAAAACTTCCATTATGTAATACTTGCTGAATTTTTTTGCGAAATAAAAACGCTGTCTGGGCGCTTTTAAATGGGTTTCTTTCAGAGCCGCCGCGACAAGCGCTGCTGCGACCATTAGCGCTGTAGCCGCGCCGAAAACAATTCTGTATCCGATTAAATCAATTCTTCCGTAACCTTTTTTCCCAAGATATAAAAATATCACCGTAACAAGCAGGAAACCAATTATGTTTCCAAGCTGCCCGATCGAAGCCGATATTCCAAGCGAAGCTCCGGTCTTTTCGCGTTTCGCGAGTTCCATCGCGATAGTGCTTCGAACCGGCATAATGATATGCTCTCCAGTGCTGAAAAGAACCATGAAAAATATTACAAATATTTTTGTCATGAACATTCCGCTGCTGGCTGTAACAAGTATGCCTGCCAATCCCGCCGCCATTAGCGCAACGCCGACTTTAAAAACCCTTGAGTCCGCGAATCTGTACATCAGCGCTAAAATAAATATTAATAAAAGCCCGGGCATCTCTCTGAAAAATTCCACAATTCCGCGCTCGAATGAATCGATCTTCATGATATCGGCAAGGTAGTTGTTTTGAACACCGTGCTTTAACCCGATGGCGATGCCAAAGAGAACAAGCACGCTTAAAAACCGTTCGACTTTAGCGTCAGAGCGGTAGATGTTGTCAAGAAACGCGGGACGTTTTTTCATAATTGCTTTCCTCCTTTTTTACCGCGAACCATCACGAACCAGTTTGTGCGGTTCACGGTCAATTATTCTTCTTATAATTTCCGCGGTTTTTTCATCGTTGTTATCACATTCAATCCACTGTACGCCGGGAATCCCCGCGAAAAATGTTATCTGTCTTTTCGCGTAACGGCGGCTGTTTTGCGCTACAAGCGCCTGAATGCCGTCAATGTCATCTGAAAGACGCCATTTCTTTGAAGCGCCGGAGTCTTCAAACTTTGTTTGCTCAAACTGTGTTTGCTTAAACTCTGTTTGCTCAACAAAAAATTCTCTGTAGCCGATTGCGCGAAGCCCGGGATCATCCGGCGTGCAGCCTTTTTCGAAAAGTGAACGCACCTCCGCCGCAAGCCCTTGTTTGAACATCTGCGCGCAGCGTAAATTGATGCGCTTGTATAATTCTTCTCTGGGACGGGAAAGCCCGGCAATTATAAAATGAAAATCACCGCGTTTGTTAACTGTGTTAACATCAAATGAAGAAAGCGGACGTCCGCAAGATCGGTACACTTCCAAAGCGCGGAGCATGCGGTATTCATCATTTATATGAATGCGTTTCGCGCTTACTGGATCGCAAGCCGCGAGTTCTTCCATCAAGGCACAGGCGCCTTTTTCTTTTAAATCGGTTTTTAACTGTCCGCGGATTTTAATGTCAGAAGGAGGCGCTTCGCTCAAACCCATGATAAAATTTTTCAAGTAGAATCCTGTGCCGCCCGACACAACCGGATACTTTCCGCGATCCGCGATTTGAAGGCAGGCTTCACCGGCGAGGTGTACAAAATCGCCTGAGTTAAACTGCTGCGACGGATCGCGAATATTAATCAAATGATGCGCAAGCCGCGCCGTCTCGTCAGCCGAAGGCTTGGCTGTGCCGATGTCCATCCCGCGGTAAACCTGCATGGAATCCGCGGACACAACCTCGGCTTGTATCGAATATGAGGAATTAAAAATCTCCTGAAGAATCGCGGTTTTTCCCGAAGCAGTCGGTCCGAAGAGAACTAAAACCGGGATGTTGGCTTTCATTTAAAAAAGTTTTATTCAGCTTCCAGACGGAATTGGACTTCCTGAGTAAAAACCTGGAGCGCGGCGAGAGCGACCATTTTGCTGTCATAGTCTTCCTTTTCCTCTTTCTCCATAACTGACGAAAGCTGATAGGCTCTGCGTGAAGCCGCGGTTGTAATTTCGTACATATTGTCACCGTATTCGATGAGCTCTTTTAAGGGGAATATCATGCTCTGATTATAAAAAATTAACATAAAGATGACAAGGGGGGTGCGCTGACCGGCGCTTAAGTTTTAAACGCCGGCAGAACATTAAATTACTACCACTTGCCTGTCAGCATATACATCGCGGGAATGAATGCCGAAAAAATACCTATCGCAATGCTGAGGAATGGGAATATTTTTGCAAGCGGCCATTTCAAGACCAGTTCCAGGAAGCCTTCCAGCCACAGAATCGCCCACGCTCCCCACAGAAGCATGAAACGAAAATCGCCGCTGCCTGTTACAACGGCGCTGTTATAATTGATGACAGCCATCGTTGTCGCGTAAATTGCCACAAATAACGAGAATAACCCAAACGGGCGCAAATCAAGTTTAAATAAATAATTCGCGGCAATGAATAAATATGTAACGCCGAACAAAAAGCCGGACGCGACATTTTGAAACTCCATAATTTCGACGGCTTTTGCCAGCATAATAATATTGCCTATTGTAATAATTGAACCTGTAAAAAGATTCATAGCCGCCGTAGATTTTGCATCAACATTTAAAAATCTGTATAAGCCGTTAGATACAAGCGTAATGCCTACGAATAATAACGAAATGCCTAAAAGTCCCATAAAATTCTCCTAACGCATTGTACCATATTTATTATTATTCTACAACTGTGCCTGCCAAAGTCCGTGCAAATTACAATATTCGTAAATAGTAACGGGATCATCTCCTACAAAAAATTCCGCTTTCGGTTCCTGCGCGCTTGACAGAGCATAGCGCTGAGTTCTTTGTCCATCCGCTACAATTATCCATTCAATTTGATGTTCTTCTGTCATCGGGTGAGGAACGCTTCCGACTGTTACAATTAATTTATTACCTTCACGGACCGCGACAGGCACATGTTTTTCCTGCGCAGCGTCTGTTGTATTCGGCGTCAATTCTTTCATTTGCTCGCCGCAGCAAATTACATTAGGTCCCGGTTTTTTTAAAAAACTAATTAGATTTCCGCAGCGGGCGCATTTTAAGAATAATCTTTCATTTTTCATTTTAATATCTCCTCTTTGTAATATTTATTATATACTATTTCAAAATCATTGTCATTGTATTTTATTGGTTTCTGTGATATAATGTTATTATTATGGTTCAGGCGCATGAGCATTCCATGATGGTTCTGTCTGATGATGAAGAAAATCTTGTAAGTAAATCGCTGGATTGGCTTAAAAATAAAAATCAGCAGGATTATACTCTTGTATCTGAGAGATTCAGACGGCTTCGAAATCTTGGAAACGCTGTATTTGATTATCCCTCCATAAAAGATACAAAATTTGTCAGAGATATTCTGATAAATGAAAATCAACTAACTGAATCTCTTCTTTTCTTTTCAGCCGCGAATCATCAATTAAGAACTCCCGCGAAAGTCGCCGCTTTGCGAAGTTTTTTAATCGCGAAATTTCACGCGTTTTCTCTTCTTTCAAAATTGATAATTGATAATGAAGAATTGCACATACCTGTTGTCGGCGTAGGATTCACAGTGGTTTTTACATTGATGGCTGAGGATGTGTATTTTTCCTGTCTTGAGGATCCCGGTTTTTCCAGCGCTACCAAATCAAGGCTCGGCAATGATTTGATCGCGCTTTGGGACAGCGGAATTGATCTTCGAAGCATACATCACTTTATGGCTCTCTCGTCTCTTTGGAAAGCTAGAGACTCAACTCCTCCCTGTTTTGGAACAATGGACGGCAATTCCGAACTGATACGCCTGTCCATCGATATGGGTACTGAAACAGAATGGGAGGATTTTTTAAAACAGGAATCCACCAACGATGACACAAGATGGGCTTTGGAAGAATTTCTCTTTGGTTTGTCTTACGAGGAAATTATTCAAGTTCGATACAGATTAAGAAAATACGGTGTGCTGACAATAGGTCATAAAGAGGTGCGCTCATACCTTGATTCCAAGCCGGTTTTCTCGGTGGTAAACGATCACGACCCGCGCGCGATTTACGATTTCTTTGTGGAAAGGCGCGATAAATGCACTCTGCGCAAACGCACCAACTCACCGGGTCCCCTGCACACTCTGGAAGAGATATATCTAAAGTACCGTATAATTCTGGAATCCAGATAATATTAATTACTGTTTTTCGTACTGCTGGATTTCATTTATTACATATTCCAGCAAAATTCCGGCTTTCTTAAACATCGCTTCTGAATCCGCACCGTCATGGTAGCGGCGCTGGCAAACGACGCGTTTTATGCCGCAGTTTATTATCAGCATGGCGCAGGTTCGGCATGGGGTCATCCGGCAGTAGAGAGTCGCTCCGTCAATGGGAATGCCGCGTTTTGCCGCCTGACAGACGGCGTTTTGCTCGGCGTGAACTGTTCTGACGCAGTGGGTGGTTTCCTTGCCGTCTTCATGGAGCATTTTTTTAAATTGATGTCCTTCGTCATCGCAATGCGGAAGCCCTGCCGGGGCGCCGACATAACCCGTTACCAGGATTTGCTTGTCTTTGGCGATTACGCAGCCTGATCGTCCTCTGTCGCATGTCGCCCGTTTGGAGATTGCCTCGCAAACCTCCATAAAGTACTCGTCCCAGCTTGGTCTTATGTATTCACTCATGACTCATTATACCATATAAGGTGTAGTTTTACGCTGATCCTGCCGATAATGAAGAGCCGTGAAGTTTTTGAAAATTAATATTTTTAGTTTCGCTATTATATGCCTCTTTTGCGCATCCGGGGTCTTCGCTGAAGATCTGTACCATGTTGTTGCGAGCGGAGACACGATTTATTCAATTTCCCGTCATTATCAAGTGTCCGCGGAAGATCTTATGAGAGCTAACGGCATAAGCGATCCTTCCAGATTGAGCCTTGGAAAAAGACTTGTAATCCCCGGAAGATCAGCAGCCCAGGCTGCGGCGGTTACGGTTTCCGGTTCGGCGAATACGCAGCCGCTGGTTAATTACCGCGCCGAAAGAGGCGACACTCTTTACAGCATAGCGCGGGCAAACGGGATAACTCTCCAGAGACTTTTGGAAATTAACGGATTTTCATCCAATCATTCGCTCAGAGCGGGCGATGTTATTAAAGTGCCGGGACGGGCGGGCAGCAATTCAAATGCAGTTGCCGCGAATAACGCCCAAAATCCAGCCGGAAGCGCGTCTTCAAGCGCGCCCAGCGGCGTATATGCCATGCGCTGGCCTGTTAATCCCAAGACCATTACATACATGACAGGGCAAATGGGCGTTGTAGTAGACGGAGAACAATTTGAATCCGTAAAGAGCATAACGCAGGGAAATGTTGTTTCAGCGGGCCCATGGCGGAAATTCGGCAGAGTTGTAATTGTAGAAACGACAGGCGGATATTTTTATATGTACGGCGGATGTGAAACGATAACGGTTAACGTGGGAGACAGAATCACAGCGGGAATGGAATTGGGAAAACTTGGAATAAATTCAGTTTCTGAAAAAGCGCAGCTTTTTTTCATGGTTTTCCGAAACAATAAACCCATCGATCCGGCATCCGCGCCGAGAGCGGGCGGGACAGTCAGCGTCAGCGCGGGCAGCGCGAACAATTCTTAAAAAGAGGTAGAAAATGGAGATAGGAATCGAGAAAGTAAGCAGGCGTTCTGCAGGAGCCCGCAGAGAGCCGAAAAAACTTCTGGAAAAAAATCACAAAAGGATAAAACCGCAGAAAGAGTCAGATCCATTAGCGCTTTATTTCAGGCAGATTTCCAGATTTCCGCTTCTTACCCTTCAGGAAGAACAGAACATCGGTGAAAAAATTATCAGCCTTCGCGGAAAAATAAAAGCGCTTGAATCAGATAAAAAGAAAAACAAGGATAATGATTACAGCGATGAAAAAAAAGCGCTTGATAACGCGCTCTTGCATTTCAAGAACGTGATGATAAATTCAAACCTTCGCCTTGTCGTGTCAATCGCTAAAAATTACCAGCACCGCGGGCTTTCGCTTTTAGATTTAATTGACGAAGGCAACATAGGTCTTATTGAAGCTGTTGAACGTTTTGATTATACAAGGGGCTGCCGTTTCTCTACATACGGCACATGGTGGATAAGGCAGGCTATCATCAAGAGCATTGCCGATAAAGGACGCGTTATACGCATTCCAATTCACATGCTCAACACGATTAAAAAATGCTACTATGTCGCCAAACAGCTTACGCAGGATTTGGGACGCGATCCCAACGAAGAAGAATTATCCGAGTATTTGAATGTGCCTGTTTCCAAGGTGAAAGAAATTGTAAAACTCTCTCAGGAAACCACAAGCCTTGATACAATCGTTGACGACGGAAACCTGACCCGCCTTGCGGATTTAATAAAAGACGATATAAGAGCGGAACCTTTTGAAATGGTTTTCTCTATGACCCTGCAGGAAACCATGGGCGGCATTCTTTCGCAGTTATCGGAAAGAGAAATGAAAATTATACAGCTTCGTTTCGGACTGACGGGAGAAAATCCTCTGACTCTGGAAGAGACCGGCAAGTATCTTGGAATCACCCGCGAGAGGGTAAGGCAGATTCAGGAAAAAGCAATTTGGAAATTAAGAACTCTGCACGAACTGCGCGAGCTTAAAGAAAACACTTAAAATATCAAATATGAAAGTGAGGAGTGATTAATGAGAAATTACTCCCCACTAGTCACTCCTCACTCCTTTAAATTAACCTATTTTCGCGATTGGCTGTTTGGAAACTACCTGGGTTCCTGTCGGAACAAGGAAGTGTACTTTTCCTGCGGCGTTGGATTTAATTTCAAGTTCCATCTTCATGGATTCAAGAATCAAAAGCGTATCGCCGGCTTTCACATCCTGACCTTCCGACGCAACATAGCGAAGGACTGTTCCGGCTACAGGAGCCGGTACTGTTTCGCCGCCTGCCGGAGCGGACGGCGCGGGAGCTGCTACGGACGCTG
>JGI24695J34938_10001959_pt1 | contig 16504 bp, 13 predicted proteins | sample TergutCo191P3_FD_34938 | JGI IMG/M metagenome (IMG submission 34938)
TTTTTAATCGCGAGCCTTATACAGGGAATGTCAAACATGGCGGCGGCGGCGACTATCGGCAGCAACCACAACAGCCGCGCCAATGACGGCGAGATACGGGCTAAACGCGGGTTCTGGCCAGGACTGGCTGTAAGCATTAAACATTCAAGCTGTTTCGCGTCTTTTACGATTATTTCAAAAGGCGAGTACCCGTCAGAAATGAATATCAGCCTGCCGTTCTCTCTTGTTAACAACAATATTCACAAAAACCGTCTGGAGATAATGCCCGCGTATTTCTGGATACACAACCTCTACGCGCTGGAGAGAAATTCGTGGAAAACCAGAACCCGCGACAAACGGAAAATTAAAATCCAGAACATAGAATCCGATTACCTTGCCCCTGACACGGCGGAAGAAATTATCACGGCATTATCGCATTTGAACGAATGGATAGGACAGGCGGGCTATTCATCCGGCGATCTGACAGGGAGCAAGTGGCTTTTGGACATCAGATTCATTCCATGCCGCAGCATGGAAAGCGGCAAACGCGATCAGGTAATAATAAAACCGTTACGTGCAATTGCCGCCTACCGCCAGATGCTTCATTATTACGCGGTAAAAACCATCGCCGTTTTTTTGGATTCGCGGCCGGATTTAAGCTATGACGGCCTTAGCGGGATGATGGGAGAGGTAAACCAGAATGATCGTGTTAAAGACTGGGTTAACGCAGGCGGGCAGGTTGTCCCCGCGTTCCGCGTAGATGAACTGCGCAGGGAAATCGGCGAAGGAAAATATAAAAACTGGGACGAGATTCACGGCGTATACGCCCTGTGGGAAAAAGACTACCAGCTTGATAAATGCCGCCACGCGTGGGCGGCGCTCGCGTTTCTGCGTGAAACGGACAAACCCCATAACACGGCGGCTTTTAAAAAGGAACTCGATGCCGTAATGGAAACGCGCAGATGGATAGACGAACAAATCTACGAAAGCAGGGCAAAAGATTACCGCAACCCCTACAAAAAAGCCACATACCGGAATCAGGCGGAAATGGAGCTTGTGCTTGGAAAACCCGCTGAAAATTCCTTTATCCGCGTTATCCGCAAAGAGGGCGCGGCTTTTATTGAAATGATCGAAAGAGTGGCGGCGCGGTTAAATTGAAATCAGCGCGGAGCAAAACGCAAAGATTACCGGAATGTATTTTATTACCATCGCTGCCTGGTATACTATATTAATTTTAAATATGCTGCAATACAAATTTCGCTTTTTTATTTTTGGAATTATAGAAAAAATACATTGTTCCTCCGATTTTCCATTCCAATTTTGCCGCTTTTTCCGATTTAATCTGCATAATAAATTTGTATCCTTTTGGCATTTCGACATAGCCAATCCAATCTGCGTATCCGCCTATTTGACTGTATAAACAGGTCTCTCCGTCTGTTAATTCATTTTTAACCAAATAATCATTCCATGGATCTTTTTCATTAAGCACGCATGACAGCATTTCAATATTTTTGTCATATTTGGCAATTTCAAATGGAACGGGAAGTGACTTTATATTTTTATATTCTATCCCGCAATAATTTAACACATTGTTTTTTTTGCTTTTTCTCTTTATATTTGCAATATTTTTAACATCCAATTCTTCATATATTTTTATTAATTGTCCGTCATATTTTGAACTGCTGGTATTTTTTTCAAAATCATAAAAAAATTGTATAAGTTTAATTTTTTTCGGCAGTATATATGAGTCATTGTTAAAAATTTGAAAAACAAAATCCAGTTCTTTTCCGTTTTTCGCTTTAGGCCATATTTCATTCTTTTCAAAATACGGCTGACCGCCGAAATGTGATTTTAAATTGGAGCCATCCGGAATATTCTTTTTTTTCTTCAGAATTATTTTATATGCGTCTTTTACCAGCGGTATTAATAAATTTTTTAAATCATCGGTGGTTTTTAAATTCAATTTCTTCAATTCATTTTTATATTTTACATATGTATCTTTATCCATATTTTTTTAACATTTTATAAATGTTATACGACACCCCCCTACCGCTTGGCAAGATATTTTCTTATATCCAGAGCTACCGCGATAATAATAATCGCGCCTTTGACAATCTGCTGCCAGTAAGGCGACATGTTAATAAAGGTTAAACCGTAATTGATAACCGAAAAAATCAATACGCCGATTACAATGCCGGGCACTGTCCCGATGCCGCCAAGATTGGAAACGCCTCCGACAACACAGGCGGCAATCGCGTCCAGCTCGTAACCGTTGCCGTAATTATTTGTCGCGCCGCCTGTGCGCGCCGCTTCAAGGCTGCCGCCCAAACCGTAGCAAATCCCGGCGATGGTGTAAACGACAATAAGCGTGCGGCCGACATTTACTCCCGAAACACGGGCGGCTTCGGCATTGCCGCCTATGGCGTATATGTTCTTGCCGTAAGTCGTTTTATTAAAGAGAATCCATGTGATAAATGTGACAAGAGCGGCAATGATTACGATATACGGAATTGAATAAACGCCGTCAAACCCCACATAACCTGTTCCAAGCGTTGTAAAGCGGCGATCCAGTCCGCCGATTGGCTGCGCTCCGTAAGGAGGCCGGTCGAAATAAAGCGAAGTCGCGCCGTAAACCGCGACCATCGATCCGAGCGTCGCGATAAAAGCCGGTACTTTCAATTTTGAAATAACTACGCCGTTTATTAAACCGAAGAAACCGCAGACTACCATCGCGATTATAATCGGAAGGATAAGCGGAAGAACCGGCAGCTCGGGATACATGCGGCGGGAATAATCGGCGGATTGCAGGAAAGAAGCGGAAAGAACAGCCGCCATTCCAACCATGCGCCCCGCGGAAAGGTCTACGCCGCCTGTTATAAGAACCGCGCCCATGCCCATAGCGAAAATTATTCTGGTCGCGGACATGGAAAGAATATTCCTGAAATTATGCAGAGAAAGGAACGAAGGTTCCTTTATTGTTATAACAAGAACAAGCGCGACAAACACAAAATAAATCGCGTACTGGACGCTGAAATCCTGCACTGATTTTACAGTAATTTTTTTACCTAACATAAACTCCCCTTATGCCGAAAGCCGCTGTGCGCTTTGTTTTTCAAACTGCGCGGCAAGACGCATTATATCTTCCTGTGTGGCATTTTTTCCCTCAAGAAAACCTGTTACTCTTCCTTCGCACATTACCATTATACGGTCGGATATACCCAGAAGTTCGGGCATTTCTGAAGAAATCATTATAATGCTTTTTCCCTCTTTTGCAAGATTTATAATAATACTGTAGATTTCATATTTTGCGCCTACATCGATTCCCCTTGTAGGCTCGTCCAAAATTAAAATATCCGGCTCTGTTAAAAGCCATCTGGCAAACAGAACCTTCTGCTGATTGCCGCCGGAAAGGTCGCGGATTAAAGTTTTACTGGCTGGCGTTTTTATATTCAGCGCTTTAATTTTTTCCGCCGTGTCAGCTTCGCCTTTTTTCTCGCTGATAAGCCCAAGAAACCCGGTATAGCGGCGGATGTTTGCAAGCAGCATATTGTCTTTTATTGAACGCATGGGGATAATTCCGGTGGCGCGTCTCTCTTCGGTAACAAGAGCGAGTTTTTTATTTATCGCCTGCCGGGAGTTTTTTATCTGCGCTTCTTTCCCGTTGATAAAAACCCGTCCGCTTTCCACAGGAAGCAGTCCGAAAATAGATTCAACAAGCTCGGTTCTCTGCGCGCCTACAAGGCCGCCGATACCAAGAATTTCTCCGCGTCCCAAAGTAAAACTGATATTTTTAAAAGAGCGGGGCATAGCCGAAGAAAAATTTTTAACTTCCATAACTATTTCGCCGGGCACATTATCCTTGGGAGGGAAACGGTGAGAAAGATCGCGCCCTACCATATATTTAATTATCTGATCCGTGTTTAAATCTTTGGCAGCGTAAGTTCCGATATGTCTGCCGTCGCGCATAATGGAAACATCGTCGGATATGGCGAGAATTTCCTCTATCTTGTGCGATATATATATAATGGCGACGCCTTCGCCGCGAAGACGCCGGATAATTGCGAATAACTGGTTAACCTCATTTTCCGTAAGGGAAGATGTCGGCTCGTCCATGATAATAACTTTTGCCTTGTTGGATACCGCTTTGGCTATTTCCAGAGACTGTATTTTTGACGCGGAAAGATCCCTTACCCAGGTATTTGGATTAATGTCCATATTAAGGTCTTTAAACAGGGCGAGGGAATCTTCGTACATTTTTTTATGATCGACAAATTTTAAAGGCCCGATAGAACGCATCGGGAAACGCCCAAGCCAGAGATTCTCCATTACAGGACGCAGACGAATTGGATACAGCTCCTGATGTATCATGGAAATTCCGGCGTCAAGGGCTTGCCTGGAGTCAGTAAAATGAACACTTTTTCCGTCCAGGATAATCTCCCCTGAATCGCGATCGTAAATGCCAAACAGGCATTTCATCAGGGTGGATTTACCGGCGCCGTTCTCACCCATCAGGGCATGAACCGAACCGGTGCGTACGTTAATTGAAACTTTATCAAGAGCGTGAACACCGGGAAATGATTTGGAAATTTCCTTAATCTGCAGAATGGATTCGCCGCTCATAATATTCCTGCCAATAATAAAAAACCACAAAGGCGCGCCGGGAAAATCCGGCTTTGCGCCCTTATGGCCTGTTTGTGAACAATTTCAACTCAATTATTGAAATTCTTTATAGTTGTCCCTTGTTACTTTCTGATAGGGAACCCATACATATTTGCCGTCCATCTTGCCCGCTGTGGTAGTGGGGGTCGCGCCTGTCGCAAGAGCGAACGCGATATCAAATGTGGCTTTTCCCTGATTTTTGGCGTCATTAAGAACTGTGCCAAGCAGCGTGCCTTCGGACAATGCCTGAAGCGCAGGAGCTGTCGCATCAACGCCTACTACCGGCAGGTATTTGCCGCCGGAGAAGAAACCGGCTTTCCTCAGCGACTCAATAGCGCCTAACGCCATGTCGTCATTGTTGCAGAAAACCATTTCAATCTGATCGCCAAAGCGCGCCCAGAAAGCGTCCATTTTTTCTACAGCCCTGGGTCTGTCCCACATCGCGGTATCTTCTGCAAGAAGCTGAACTTTAATACCGGCGGCTGTTACAGCCTTAATTGAGAATTCAGTCCTTAACTCCGCGTCCTGGTGTCCCGGCTCTCCTTTCAGCATGATATACTGAAGAACGCCGTCCCCATTCTTGTCCGCTGAGGGGTTCGCTTTCCACCATTCGGCGGCAATTTCACCCTGCATTGTGCCGGATTCTTCCGCTTTCGCGCCGACATAGAATACTTTGTCCCATTTTTTCATGTCATCGGCAAACGGCTCGCGGTTAAAGAACACAACAGGCACATTTCCGGCTTTAGACTTGTCAATAATGGTTCCCGCCGCGGTTCTGTCCACAGGGTTAATGGCGATTGATTTCATCTTTTTGGTGATGAACTGATCAACCTGATCATTCTGTGTCGGCTGGGCATTCTGGGAATCTACCATTGTCAGGTCAGCCTTGCCTTTCGCAAGTTCCTCAATGGTGTTTCTCATGTATGACATGAATGTGTCATCAAACTTGTAAATAGCAGCGCCGATAGTGGGCAATCCACCGGCTTTGTCCTTGCCGCCGCCGGCAAATACCATTGCGCTAAGTAACACAAAGATAAGAGCAAAAATAATGCTTTTCTTCATAACTATTATCCTCCAGATAAATTATTTAGATAATTGTATACCGAAAGAGTTCAGAAGTAAAGAAATTTTAATCCAATACCTAAAAGGAAAGCGTAATTTTCTGAACAATCAACCCAAACCGGCTTTTCGTCTTGAATATACATCGTAAAAAACCGCTAAAACAAGAATTAGCGCCTTAACAACATACTGATGATGCTGACCTAAATTCATCAAACTCATGCCATTGTTGATAGCTGCCATTACAAGACCGCCGACTATAACACCGATTACCGTTCCTATTCCGCCGCCGGCCGAAACGCCGCCGATGTAACAGGCCGCGATTGTGTCAAGCTCGAAAAGATTTCCGGCTGCCGGAAGTGCGCTGTTCATGTAGCCTGTGCTGACAACGGCGGCAAGACCCGCAAGTCCGCCCATGAAAAGGAACACGATGAATGTGACCATTTCCGAGTTGATACCGGACAATTTCGCCGAGCGGGGATTGCCTCCGACAGCGTAAATATAGCGGCCAAAAACAGTCCTGTTCATTATAAAGTGGAAAATGGAAATTGTTACGCCCAAAACAAGCACTACAATCGGAAGGCCGCGGTAACGCGACAGCCGATCGGCGAGTCCAAGAGCCAGAAGGCTGATTAAAACCAGTTTGGCGATAAATAACGGCATAGGCGAAACTTCAAATTCATGGGCGATTTTTTTTCTTCGTCCGGCAAATTCCGCGATAAAGAAAACAATCAATAAAAGAATTATCGCCACAAAAGTCATCGGCAGATAAGGTCCAATTCTGCCGGTTTTAAAAATTTCATCGAGCGTTCCGGTTGCGATAAGAGAGTAGTTATGATCTTTTAAACTGACAGGAGTAATATTTGTGATAAGGTATGTAAGGCCGCGGAAAAGAAGCATGCCGGAAAGGGTCACAATAAACGAAGGCATTTTTCCGTAAGCCACCCAAACTCCCTGATACGCGCCGATTGCGACACCGATTAAAATGGAAATTACCACCGTGGCGGGCATCCCGATGCCGGTATTGTAAATCATGGCGCTTAACGCTCCGACAAAAGCGCAGACGGAACCGACAGAAAGATCAATGTTCTGCGTAATTATTATCATTACCATGCCGACTGCGAGAATTAAAACATAGCTGTTCTGACAGAAAATATTGAAAAAATTCCTCGGATTCCAGTTGCTTCCGTTTGTCAGCGGAGCAAAGATTATCATGATTAAAACCACAATAATAAACATTGAATAATTTCTGATATTGTTCTTAATCAGCGTCTTTATATCAGATGTGTGAACAACCTTATCGCTCATTTCTATCTCCTTAAAAAAATATTTATTTTACAAGCGCCATGTGCATTATTTTTTCCTGGGTCGCTTCATCCTTTGACAGTTCACCTTTAATTTTCCCTTCGTTCATAACATAAATTCTGTCAGCCATGCCGAGAGCTTCGGGAAGCTCGGAACTTACCATAATGACGCTGTTCCCGGCGGCGATAATGTCGTTCATAATGCCGTAAATTTCCGTTTTGGCGCCGACATCAATGCCCCTTGTCGGCTCATCAACAATAAAAATTTCAGGGTTTGCCATTAAGGCTTTGCTTACCGCGACTTTTTGCTGGTTGCCGCCAGAAAGATTTCTTACATACTGGTTAATCGAAGGCGTCCTGATATTAAGATCTTTGCAGTAACGCTCGGCTTCTTTTATTTCCTGCTGATCATTTATAATACCGAATTTGGAAATCTTTCTTAAACTGGAATGGGTAATATTTGTTTTAATATCCTGAATTAAAACAAGACCCAGGCTTTTCCGGTCTTCTGAAATGTATCCCAGCCCGGAATTAATTGCCGCGCGGGGACTTTTAAATATGAAATTTTTACCGTCTATTTTTAATTCACCTTCACTGCGGAATCCGTATGATCGCCCGAAAAGGCTCATCATTAACTCTGTCCTTCCCGCGCCCATCGGGCCGCAAAAAGCCAGAATTTCCCTTTTCCGCAGATGAAATGAAACATTGTCAACTACTTTAATATTATGGTAATCGGGATGGTAAACTGTCCAATTCCTGACTTCCATTACGTTTTCTCCCGGCGAAGATTTTCTTTCCGGGAAGCGGTGCGTCAAAATGCGGCCTACCATGTCTTTGATGATTTTTTCTTCCGTAAGATTATCAGCCTTGACATCGTAAGTATTAATGGATTTGCCGTCGCGCAGAATGGTTACCGTGTCCGCTACTTTTAAAACCTCATTTAATTTATGCGAAATCATAACAAGGGTTATCCCGTGATTTTTCAATTCCAGCATAAGGTTTAAAAGTTTTTCGCTTTCATCATCGTTCAATGAAGATGTGGGTTCGTCCAGAATTAAAAGTTCCGTTTTTTTGGAAAGCGCGCGCGCAATTTCAACAAGCTGCTGCTTTCCTACGCCCAGTTTGCTTACAACCGTTTCGGGCGGTTCGTTTAAACCTACTGTTTTTAAAAACTTTTTTGATTCTTTTAAATACTTGTCCCAGTTAATTATTCCAAACCTGGTTTCCATGTGGCCCAGGAAAATATTCTCGTATATTGATAAATAAGGACTCAGCGCCAATTCCTGATGAATTATCGCAAGCCCTTCTTTTTCGCTGTCTTTAACGCTGTGGTACGCGGTTTCATGCTCCTTGAAAAAAACTTTTCCCTCATAGTCCCCTTTGGGATAAACACCGGAGATACAACTCATCAGCGTTGATTTTCCCGATCCATTTTCTCCGCAGATTGAATGAATTTCGCCTTTCTTAATCTTTACGCTTACATTATCAAGGGCTCTTACGCCGGGAAAATCCTTGGTAAGATTGTTAATCTCCAGAATATATTCACTCATTTGTACTTCCAAAAAAACCTGACCATTTATCTGTGAAAAAACAGTTAAACAGTCAGGTTTTTAAATCGTGTCTGCCCTGCAAAACGCGCCGGCTTTGCTGACGGTTCGCGGACAGGCATGTCTGACCCTTGCGGATCAGACATGTGCTGAAACTACTTTAACTGTGCGGCTTCCGCGTCAGTAAAGAAACCGGCATTAACCGGGACCAAAATGTTGTCTTTTGTGATTGCTGTTACTTCCAGAAGATATGTTGTTACTCTCTTCTTGCCGGTATCGCCAATCGCTCCAAGACCGATTGATTCAGCAATTACCGCGCCTGGAACATTGGGGGTCTGACCTTTCAGGATCGCATCAGCGATAAGAACGGCAGCCGCCGCCAATTTTGATGTGTCTTTGAAAATGGTCATGTACTGCTCGCCGTTCTTTACGGAAAGAACAGACGGGAATTCCGCGTCCTGGCCTGTTACTACAGGAAGTCTGGTCCTGTATTTGGCGTCAGCTCTGCACGCTTCGATGATTGCGCGGGCGATAGGATCATTGGGGGCCAATACCGCGTCAAGCGTTACGCTGGCGGCTTCGCCGTTAAGAAGGTTTTCCATGCGGGTTTTCGCTCTTGCAGCGTCCCAGCCTTCTGTCGCAATTCTTAAGAAGTTGGCTGTGTCTGAAGAAGCCAATGGAGCGGGACCTACAATCTTGAGTACGCCTTTGTCTATGAACGGTTTCAGAATGCTCATAGCGCCGTCAAAGAAGAAGAACGCGTTTCCGTCTGTCGGTGAACCGGCAAACAAGGCGATGTTCTTGGGAGCCGCGGTTGTGGCCGCATCCAAATTCAGCGCTTTCGCGATTGCCTGACCCTGATGCTCGCCAACGTTGAAATTGTTGAAAGTGATGAAATAGTCATAATCTTCCGAGTTCATAATTACGCGATCATACGCGACTACTTTTACGCCGTCTCTCTTGGCTTCCGCGATAACGGGGGCAACGCCGTCGTTAATGCATCCGACGATAATGGCTTTCGCGCCCTGTGTCAGGAAGCTCTGAATCTGCTGATTCTGCACTAACTGATCACCGCCAGCCCAGTTTACCGCTCCGAAATAACCGCGTTTCTGTGCTTCTGTAACAAGTGATGTGCCGTCTTTCATCCAGCGCAATACATGAGTCTCCGGCATGGCCATGCCGATCATGGTAGCGCCGCGGTTTGTGCTTGCCGCCGCTCCGCTGTCTTTACCTCCGCCCGCAAAGACGGAACCGGCAATTGCCAGAACTAAAAGAACTGTTAGCAATTTCTTCATGTTTTTCCTCCGAAAAAATATATTTTAACAAATGGTATCGAAAAATGTTTTTTTATTCAAGTACCGGAGATGAAAACATTCAATAAAATGTCAGCCAGACGCCTGCGGACGCGGAAGGCGGGCAAACGGGTTGCCGAGCGGAAACAATATGCATATAATACCAAATATGCCCAAAATTGAAGTAAATGAACAGGTTTTTTATACCCTGGCAGGAAACGCCGAAGGAAAAAACCCGTGGAAAAGCAGTGAAGAGTTTGAAGAGGCTCTTGTCTGCGCCAAAGCTGAACTGGATGAGGACAGCGATAAAAATCTGCCCGAAGAAGAAAGAACGCTGAAAATCGAGCTGAACGATACAAACCGCCCCGATCTTTGGGGAACCGCGGGCTGCGCCCGTCAGTTACGCGTTTATTATAGCAGAAAAAGACCGGAATACGGCTTTTTCTCAAAACCCGGCGATGTAAAAAAAGCGAGCCGCAAAGTAAAAGTATTGTCAAGCGTTAAACAGGTGCGCCCGTATCTTGCCGGATTTAACGCCCGTCTTACAGACGGTAAAACAATAACAGACCCAATGCTGCGCGACATGATTCAAACACAGGAAAAACTTGCCTGGAACTACGGACGGAAACGGCGGACCATTTCTATGGGGCTTTACCGCATCCCGAATGTCAAATGGCCGGTTATTTACAAAGGCGCAGACCCCGATTCCGTTTCCTTTGTTCCTTTGCAGGGAACTGAATACAATCAGTCTCTTGATCGCCCGTTAACGCTCAGGGAAATCCTGAAACTGCACCCGAAAGGAAAAGAGTACGCCTTCATCCTGGAGAACGAGCCAATCCACCCGCTTCTGACAGATTCTCAGGATTTCGTTCTCTCATATCCGCCCATCATCAACTCCAACGATTTGGGAGCGGTGCAGGTCGGCGACAATGAGATTTTTATTGAACTGACAGGCTCAGACATGCCTACATTAACGCTTGCTACTTCAATAGTAGCCTGCGATCTTGCAGATAACGGCTTTACGATTGAACCTTTGGAAATTGAGTACGAATATGATACGCCGTTCGGCAGAAGCGTAATCACCCCATATTATTTCCAGGAGCCGGTATTCTGTTCGCTCTCGCGGATTGAAAAGTTCCTTGGCGAAAAATTGACCGCGGATGAGTGTATCGCGGCTCTCGCGCGCATGGGAGTCAACGCGCAGAAAGCGGTTGATAAGGAACGTGGAAAAAAAGCCGGCGAACTTCCCGCCGAAGAAGGTATGCGCGCATGGCCGCCTGAATACCGCAACGATTTTCTGCACGCTGCCGATGTCGCCGAAGACGTGATGATTGGCCGCTCGCTTAAATCATTTAAACCCCAGAGACCGTCAGACGCTACAGTCGGGCGGCTTCTGCCCATTACCCTGTTCAGCAGACAGGTAAAGGAAATTCTTATAGGCATGGGATACCAGGAAATGATCTACAACTACCTTGGTTCCCGCAGAGATTTGGTGGAAAACATGCAGGGCCGCGCGAATGCCGGCACAGGCGGCAGAATAATCCGTATTTTTAATCCTATGACGGAGAACTATGAATATGTGCGCGACTCGGTGCTTGCGTCTCTTTTGGCAAGCGAGTCAATTTCGGGTCGTTCAGTCTATCCGCACAGGATCTTCGAAGCGGGAAAAATCGCGTATCTGGACGAAGGGGAAAACTACAGAAGCTCCACCCGCCAATACGCCGGATTCCTCCACGCGGGAACGGACGCGAATTTCAACACTGCCGCCGGGGAGCTGCAAACGCTGTTTTACTATCTTTCACGCGAATACGATGTCAGCGAATCAGACGACCCCCGCTTTATACCGGGAAGAGCGGCCGCCATTTTCTGCGGCGGCAAGTCAACCGGCGTTTTCGGCGAGATTCATCCGCAAGTGCTGGAAAACTGGGGCATAACCGTTCCATGCACAGCCGCGGAAATTGATTTGGACTATCTTATAAATTTATAGGGAATAAAGACTCCTTTTTAACAGGATAATTGACACAGGCTATTAAAAAATTTATCATCTGAGCATGGCCAGTAATTCATTTCAGGGAGAAATGGATCCCGATCTAGCGGCGTTGCTTGGAACAGCTTCGGGAAACGAGCAGTCTCCGGATTTTAATGACATTTTCAACGATAACAGCAAAAATGGGGAAGCGGCGGGTCCGGGCGTAGACCTTACTGTCTCGGATTTTCCAAAGATAACAAAGCGTCTGGAAGAAAAACCTCATGCGTTTTTTAGCGATGCCAATTATTACAAAATAGCTCTTTCAAACGAAGGCGATATCGCGCAGAGAGTGCACGGCATTTTGCAGAAGTACCTGACCACCAAAGACCCGAAAGACCGCAGCGTATTCCGCCAGCAGTTTATCTCGCCCTATTGGGAATTTATGCTGAATGTGGCGCGGAAGGTCACAGGCGCTTTACCTCAGCCGAAAAAATTTCTGCTCCGTTACTCAATACTGCACCCGACATTGATAACCCCCGAAACAAGGGATTACTTCGGTAAAATAGTGCTGGAGAACGATTTAAACCAGCCCATATACTATCTGGACGAATGGCTCAAGGCGGTGGGAACATCCAAAATAAACCCGTCCACAACAGACGAAGTACGCGTATCAAAAGGCAACCCTTCGTCAAAAATACAGCAGTTGCTGGATAAAGCGGCGGGCAAACTTGACGGCTCCAGAGTTATGTTAAAAGCAAAAGACAGGGAACGGGACAGCATAGAAAAAATAATGCGCGACAGATTCAATTCAATTTTTGAGCGCATTCCCCTTCGCCAGTACAGCGAAGTAAGCGACTGTCTTACAGAGAGCCAGAAACTGGCAATAAATGAAATTCAAAACCTGCTAAAGGATCTTTTAAAGAACGACAGTGAACTGAATGTAAGCATAAAAGACTATCTAAGCTCTGAAGCTGATGTAATGTCATTAAAGGACAAACTCGAAGCCGAAGGCGGAACGGTAACTGTAGACCTTGGAGCGATAGACGCCGAATTTGACACTGTCCGGCAAATGGCGAAAATGACAATCGGACGGCAGGGGAATCACTTTCCTCTGGTCACAAGCGAATATTTCCACAGCGGTCCCAATGATGTCGGCACGCGGGAAAACATCATCTCCATACTCGCGAAAATTGAAAGCATAGACCAGGAAGTCTATTGCAGGGTATATAAAAACAAACTGAACCGTATTGTCCCGTTTGTGTTAATTATACCGACTTACGGCGACAACGGTTTCTGCTGGGAGCCGTTCGACCGTCATAACCGCGCCACAAGCCGGGGACGGATTGTTGTCCCAATGTACCCTAAAAATTTATATTACGCGGTTCTTACAGCCGTCGCCGATCTTCGCTGGCAGGTAGCCAAAGAGAAAGCGTCTTTTTACTGGATGGAAGAAGGTCTTACCGGCAACTATTACCAGTGGTTTGTGGCGCAAAAACTGAAAGGCGACATTAAAGAATATTTCATTCAGGATTACATACTCTGGATGACCAAGGAAGCGGAAGGCATTCAAAAACTCGACAAGGATGTCCGCGGAACTTTCTGGCGGCACATGCCATTTACAAGAGAAGTAAAGGAAAAACTGAAAACAAGAAGTTTTGTATATCAGGAACTGTGCCAGCGCGATTCAAACCGCGCGATGTCCGACGGGTATTAAGCAAAAAAAAACGCCTGACAGCCGCATGGGCCGCCAGACGCGAATTTCACTTTTTAAATAGGTTTACGCGAACCACGCGTTCAAGATTTTGTCCGCCGTTTCGTTGATGACCTTCTCGTTTAAATACGCGGGATCATCAATTTTCTGCCTGAGTTCAGCAATCCGGGCATCATCCAATTCCGGGGCGGACTTAATTAATTCTACGATTTGATACATCTCCGCCTTCTTCATCGCTTCCGATGAAAGGTTGATCGTATCAATCCTGTCGTTCCCTCCCACTGGCTCACTCCGCCCGGGCTTTTTCCCCTGCGGAATGGGTTCTAAATGACCTATCCTGTTGACTGTCATACTCATACCCTACCTATATTGATTTATCGGCAATATCCTACCATAAGTTTACCAGCTTATTGTATTAATTACCAGATATATATAAAGAAAATTCGCCAATTAGTTCTTTTTTTCGCTCTAAAATGGCAAATATCTCCTCCGCCGTACCGCGTAAATACTCCTCGTGTATCTTGGTCATTTCGCGTCCGACACAAATATACCGCTCTTTGTCAATTTCGGCAATATCTCTAAGGAGCTTAAGCACTCTGAACGGAGACTCGTAAATGACGCAGGCGGCATCCATTGCCATTAATTCCCTAAGGCGGCTCTTGCGCCGTCCCGGTTTTGGAGACAAAAATCCCTCAAAAACAACAGTTTTGTCCCTGCCGCCTGAAACGCTCAAAAGAGCCGCGAAAGCCGACGGTCCGGGGACAGGGATTACATCGTGGCCGGCTTTCGCCGCCTTCGCGGCAAGCACCGCGCCCGGATCGCTTAAAGCCGGAGTACCCGCGTCGCTGGCATAGGCAACAGTCTGCCCCTGTTTAAGAGCCTCGAGTACTTTTTCCGCCGCGAATTCCTCGTTATGGGATCTGCATGAAAGCATTTTCACCCTAATCCCAAGATGACTGAGCAGTTTTAAAGTACGGCGGGTATCCTCGCACGCCACCAGATCAACGCTTTTCAAGATTTCCGCGGCGCGAAAACTAATATCCCCTAGATTCCCAATCGGCGTACCGATAATATAAAGAACAGCCATTAGATAATTATAACAAAAAAAGGGGTATATGGGAGCGTATTTACAGGTACTGGCTTTGGTTTTCTCAGGCACTATACTGCTTTGGCTTGGCTATACGATATTCATAGGACCGTTATCGCCTTTTTATCCCGGTTTGTTTTCATTGAAAGGCTATGGCAGAAAGAGGCCCATTTCCGGTACGCCGGGAGATCCCCAGGTTTGCCCGCTGTGTTCAATAAAGATGGATAAAGGCGACCTTGTCAAATCTCTGGCTTTTCCTTCCGTAACAGGCGGCAATGACCGCTTAATGTACATCCGCGGATGTTTTAACTGTCTGGGAGAAGACAATATAGCCCGCCGCTGCCCCGTATGCGGCTCATTTTTAAATACGGAAGATTACCTTATTTCGCGGATGTTTGAACGGACAGGACGCAATAACCATGTGCATGTGCTTGGATGCAACCGCTGCAGACGAATGGGAACCCTGTCAAGATAAATCAGGAACAATTGCTTTTTGGACAGCTTAAAATCTCTACCCACTGAGCGTCACATTCGCCCCTGCTGACGGCTTCCATCACGCTGCGCGCCTGCGCGTACCCGTGAACTGTTTCTTTTTTAACCGGAGTATCCTGCTCAGGCGGTTTGCAGGGAAAAGCGTCAAATTGCTCTTCCGGCAAGTTCTCCATGATTATTCCGGAGAGTTTAATCATCCTGGCCAATTCCCCGGCGGTCAGAGCGAAATCCTTATCGTCAGATTCCGCTGTGTATTTTTGGGCAATGCAGGGTACAAAAGAAACTGATATAACACTGGACAGCGGCATCCCCGCTTCTTTCGCGTAATGATTTTTACAAGACGCGGCAAAAGACCGCCGGGGATTTTTCACTTTGGAAAGATTGCCCTCCAGACCGGGATAGAAATTTTTAATGAAACGGATAACACCTTCCGAGCATCCGCTGATGAGGGGCAGGGTTGCGCCGCTTTTTATACGCTGTTTTACCTCGCCGCAAATTTCCGAATTTGCCGCGTTAGCCGCCATGTCGGCGTTATAGACTTTTTTAAAGCCAAGCAGTCTGACCGCAGAGATCATTTTTCCGGCGGTGACTGCGCCAGCCGCAAGTTCTCTCTCCAGAGCGGACGCCAGAGACGGGGAAACGGCCGCAATAGCGGGCGCGTCATTCGCGGCAATTGCCGCCAGCACTTCCGCGCTTTGGTCATAAACAAAAATCGCGCCGACAGGGCAGACACCGGCGCACTGGCCGCAGAAGACGCAGGGCCCGTCCTCAAGAGCGAGATTATACGCAGAACAGATTGAATACTCAACGCTACGGTGCGATGTGTTAATCGCCCCTATTGTTTGAATTTCCTGGCATGCTTCCACGCAGCGGCCGCATTTTACGCACTTGCCCATGTCGCGGACAAGGGTTTTGCTTTCTGCCCGCGAAAGGTTCTCATCGGATACATTTCCGAAAGGCGCGTCCAATATTCCGTATACCTTGGCGAGTTTCTGCAATTCGCAGTTTTTACTGCGAACGCAAAAAAGGCAATCCTGCGGATGATTGGCCAGAATGAGTTCTACTATCGTCCTCCGTATTTTGGAAAGGCGTTTGTTAACTGTGACAATATTCACGCCTTCCCATACATCATTCGCGCAGGCGGCGGCGAGTTTGCCGCGTCCGTCACACTCAACCACGCAAATTCTGCACAAACCGCGTTTGCACAGATCGGGGTGTTCGCAGAGAGTGGGTATTTTTATATTCAGTTTTTCCGCGGCTTCCAGGATTCTTGTCCCTTCTGGAACAGTCACAGACATTCCGTCTATCGTCAAATTGACGCCTGTATTCGGATCGGGCTTATAGCGGCTCATTNGGACGCTCCTTCAAACTCATTGGCAAAATATTTCACCGCGCTGTTCAGAGC
>JGI24695J34938_10001964_pt1 | contig 16479 bp, 14 predicted proteins | sample TergutCo191P3_FD_34938 | JGI IMG/M metagenome (IMG submission 34938)
ATAAGGATTGATTTTTTTTGTTCCATAAGCATATTATATCAAAATAATTAATTGTTTGATATACTCATTATTAATGAGATTTTTTTTATGCGTATTATCCGGTGCTCTGTTACTATCATGCACAAGTCATAATAACTCTGCATTACAGGAAATAATAATCAAATGGACAAATATCGATAATATTTTATTGCAAGAAGATAATTCGATTCCTTTAGAATCGCCGATTCCTTTAGAATCGCCGATTCCTTCGGAATCGTTACTTCTTTCAGAATCATCAGATTTTATAAGAATGCTGCATGAATTTCAAAAATCCGACATCTACCGTGTATACAGGGCCATTCCTTTTTCACCCGAGGTTAAGCGCAGTTTTTTAATATATAGCGTTAAAGATTTTACGGAGATTGAAAATATTATAAAATTGGCATTAAACTTTCGTGATTCCGCCGCTTTGGGAGACATGGAAAAGGCAGGAGAAGTCTCACAAGAAATTAATAAGTCTCTTATTAATTTCCTATTAATCGACGGGGAAGCGCAAAGGTACATCAATACTTCCTATTTACTATTATTAATCGCGCTTGTATTTTTTATTATGGTAATCATGCTCTTCATTTTATTTTTACACAGATCTTTAATAACGTCATTTAAACGCGAAACCGAAGGAATCGAATTTTCACACACCTACATGCTTGCGCAGGATGAAGAGCGGGCGAGGATAAGCCGCGAATTGCACGATACTGTTATTCAGGATATGCGCTGCGTGCTTTTAGAGCCTGAAAAAGCGGCTCCAAAAATGACAGAGCTTATGAAAAAAACAAGGGATATATGCAACAGCCTTATTCCGCCAGATTTTCGTTTCAGCGAATTGCCTGACGCAATACGAAAACTTTGCCATGACTTTAGTGAAAGAACAGGGATTGACTGCCGCGCGGAAATTGATGGTGAAATTAACATGGAATTTCTTTCCATGGAAAAAAAGCTGCAAATTTATAGAATTATTCAGGAAGCGCTTACTAATATTGAAAAACACGCAGAGGCGAAAGAAGCAATAGTAACGATGAGACAGAGCAATAAAATAATTTATATCGGCATTGGTGATGACGGCAAAGGTTTTACTTCTCCACTGGATGATTCAGGGCAAATTAAGACTGGAATTGATAAATTAAATATTGGTATTATCAGCATGAAGGAGCGCGCGGCGATTTTAGGCGGGCGTCTAAAAATTGTAAGCGAAGCTGGCGAAGGCGCTTTGGTGTGTTTGGAAATACCGGTGGTTGGTTGAGAGGAGAGAGTAATTTTTCCCGCAAGTTGATATTTTCTTTTCTTTATGTTATATTTGGTTCATGACCATTACTCAGACCATAGATATTCCGGCTGATCGCCGTATTACTGTTCCGCGTGAGGTACCTACAGGAAAAGTTGTTCTGACATTTACTCCGGCTCAAACCTCAGTGAAATCTCCTGAATCTACCGCCGAACCGCAAAGCAGTGAGGGTTCCCGCTCACAAGAAATTGCGGCAAGGGATAGAGAGCTTTTTGAAAAATATGCGGACGAACTGAACGCCGAAGCGGAAGATGTGCTTTCATATCAAAATATGTACATGGACGAAATAGATAAATGAAACGCGGCGACTTATTTCTTGTATACAAAGGCGCTAAGAACGACCCAAAGAAACATAGAGTTTTTCTCATTGTTTCCCGGCAGGATTGTATAGATAAAGGTTTCTCCAGCGTCATCTGCGCTCCTGTTTATTCTAAATACCACGGCATTTCCACTCAGGTTGTAGTTGGCATTGAGGAAGGGCTCAAGCATGACAGCGCTATCTTCTGCGATGACCTTATTAGTTTTCCTAAGCGTATACTCACAAATTTTATTGGACATCTCTCAGATTCCAAAATGGAAGAAGTAAATACCGCATTACGCATTGCATTGGCTGTTTAATAAAAATATTAACATAAAAGAATGCGCAGCTATTCTCAGCAATCGTTTTAAAATTAATAGCGATATCGGCGAAGGCGCACTGTTGTGTTTGGAACCAAATCCTCTGCGTCTCTGCATGAAATCTTCTTGATATTAATTTTTAAAAAGAAATGCCTCATTTTGTGCGTTTACGCATAATATTTTCGTATTTTTTGAAATATTTTGTGAGTTTTACACGCTTTTTAAATTTAAATTTTAACGTTAAATTATACCGAATATTCCAATTTTTGGAACACGAATTTTATTATCGGGAATATTAAAACCGCAAAAGGAGTTTTATATGAAAATTTTATTAAAGTTTACCGGGATTATCACAATGGCTGCGATAATCGTGTTCTGCATGGCAGCTTGCAAAGACGACAGTGATGAAACCGGCAATGGAAACACAGGTTCAATTAAAGGCGCTTGGATCGGATTAATAAATTCCCAGGAAGCTGCATTGGTAATTGATGACGGTCAGTGGGAACTGACAATTGGATCTGAACCTCATGAAAACGGAACTACGCATTTTCAAGGTTATATTGATTCATTTGCGCCTAATGATCTCTTTTTGCATGGAGGTAAAAAGTATGCAACAGCTTCGATTTCCAACAATACTCTAACCCTAAAGCTTGCTGCCGGAGGAACCCTTACATTTACCGTAAAAGACAGCAGTGGTGAAAGTGAGGGTGAGGGTGAGGGTGAAGGTGAAGGCGATGGTGAAGGCGATGGTGAAGGCGAAGGCGAGGGTGAAGGTGAAGGCGAAGGCGAAGGCGAGGGTGATGGCGAAGGCGAGGGTGATGGCGAGGGCGATGGCGAGGGCGATGGCGAGGGCGAAGCCAACAATGATAAACCTTCTAAACTGATTGGCCGCTGGCGTTATGAAAATATCAGCACAGTTTCTTATGAATTTACCAATACTTCGGTTATTAACGGAAGCGGTGTAGCGCAGGGAGATAACTGGAGAGTTGTCGATGATACCATTCAGAGTTATTTCAACGGCAGCTGGGTTGACCTTTTCCCATACAGTTTATCCAACGGTATTCTTACTCTGGATTTTGGCACTTATACTCTTCCATATACTAAAGTTGATTCAGGAAGCAATCAGGCTCCTGTTGCCGATGATTACATTATCGGTAACATGGATCAGACGGCAGGGACTGTCAGTTCTGTTACCATAACGCCAAAAAGCGGTAAATCATTAGGTGAAGTAATTGTTTATTATGAAGGGACAGACGGTACGTTGTATGATAAAAGTACGGCATTTCCTCAGATTGCCGGAACCTATGCCGTAACCTTTGAAGTAGGTGGTTATACAGGCTGGTATGCCGCAGTGGGATTATTCGCAGGAACGCTTACAATTAATCCGCTACCTTATACAGCAGCGGCAAATAACACAACACACACAACTGCGATTAATTTAACATTTGAAAGTTCTGTAACAGGGTTAACAGCTAATGATATAACCATTACCAACGGAACCGGAAGCGTAACAAAAGGAACGTTGTCAGGAAGCGGAACATCATGGTCTATTGGAATTACCGTAAACACCGCAGGAAATGTTATCTTTTCAATAAATAAAACGGGAATTGAAAGCGCAGGTAAGACTGTTTCGGTTGCGAAAAGTTTCAGCATTGATCCCGCGGATCTTGTTGCAAAATGGTATTTTAATCAGGAGGGTGCTGACGAAGAGATTAATAATCAATTATATTGTGAGTTTACTTCTGATGGAAAATATCAGTCATCAAGCACATATACAGTAAGCCAAGATACCATTGTTATTACTTATCCGAACTTAAATACAGCAAGCTATACATTCTATATTTCCGGCACCCAATTAACACTGATTAACAACAGCAACGAAACAACCAATGTCTATTATAAAAAACAGACTATTGTTACCTACACTGCCGCCGCAAACAACAATCTTGATACAACAGCTATTAATTTAACCTTTGCGAATTCAATAACAGGATTAACAGCAGGTAATATAACCATTACCAACGGAACAGGAAATGTAACAAAAGGATCGTTAACGGGAAGCGGAACATCATGGTCTATTGGGGTTACTGTAAACACAGCAGGAAATGTTAGCATTTCAATTAACATGACAGGAATTGAAACCGCAGGTAAAACTGTTGCAGTTGCAAGAATCATACCCGGTTCAAATATAGGATACTGGATTGGAACGGTAGGTTCAGAATCGGCATTATTAAATATTTCCACGACATCATGGGTTTTAAATTTTGGAACCACCGTTGAAAATGGTTACGTTGATGATTGGAATAAGAACAAACTGCAGTATTACAATGTTAGTTATTTATATGCTACAACCGCCGTTTCGGACAACACATTAACGCTTGCAATTACTGACGGAGAAACAGTTACTTTTACAAGGTATGATATGACTCTGACTAATGGAACGTGGATAAAGACCGGACAAACAGAACTGCCAAAAATAAAGTTAGCTTTTTCAATAGGTTTTTACGGCATTGCAGGAAGGGTAGATTGGAGTGGCGCAGATTATTCAGGTATGTATGACTTCCAATACATTATAACTGTTGAATCTTTTAACGGAAAAAATGTTGTACTAACGACAAATTACGGTTCTTTTGATATTGCAATTTCAGGCAATACTTTGACCGTTTCAAATTGGGAAAAATATCCTGAAATGAACGGGAGTTATGCTAAACAGTAATCTGCAATAAGTTTATAATGCCGGGCATGGCTTGTTTCATGCCTGGCATCAAAATACAGATTGAAAAAACCCGTGTAAAACGCGCAATTTTTACGGTATTTTAATGAATGAATTTCAATTAAAAGAAATTTATTATGTCTTTCTGCGATATGTTGCGCGAAGCGTTATAAAACAATAAAATAAGCAATGCAAGTATTATTAATCGATGATCACCCAATGTTAAACGCAGGGATTGTTTCTATTTTGGAACAGACAGGCATTTTTAAAGTATGCGCTCAGGCGCAATCCCTTAGAGAAGCTATGAGTATTATCGAAAAAGCCGATACCCTGCCCTCTCTTATTATTCTTGACATGCTTCTTGGTGAAGATAACGGTTTAGATTTTCTTCCGATGCTGGAAGAATTTTGTCAAACTAAAAAAGTTTCCAAGCCGTCTGTTTTAGTTTGTTCCGCTCTTGGCGATTCATTTAAAATACAGACGGCTTTAAAATTGGGAGCTGCGGGATTTTTATCAAAAACAGGCGGCAAAGATGAACTATTAAAAGCGATAGACACGATACTGAGCGGCAAGGTTTATATTTCCGGCGAGGTAAATATTAAATTAAAAGAAAGCTCATCTGTTTACGCTAAGTTTTCAAAAAGGGAAATAGATGTGATTGAATTATTAAAGGAAAATAAATCAAACAAACAAATTGCCAATGCATTGAATATTAATTTAAGAACCGTGGAAAATTATATTAGTAAAATTTATTTTAAAACAGGTTTTTCCAGCAGGGAAGAAGTAATAAAACTGTTAAATTAACAGCTTAGATGAAAACAGGCAGGCGGATTTACAAAAGGGCTGCAAAACGCGGCGCAAAAAGAAAATAACATTTTACTTGTCAATATAAAGGAGATGTATTGGTAATCAAAACCCCATCTTACCCAAGCCTATTGCGATGTCCAAATAAATATCGGGAATGTCTATTCCGGATATTTTGCGTTTTTTAAAATCGATGATTTCGGTATGTGATATTTTTTCATACTTTGTTATGTTATCGCTCCATCTTGCGGAAACTTCGCTTACTACTCCGTCGTTTGCTCCGGCTAATTTTTTAATCGTTAAATAATTGGTAAAATGCATTGGGTCCGAAAATGCGTTTCTCATTGTGGAATAAACGCTTTGACAATATACATTTTTATCCATTACAACTTTTTCGTTAAACTCTTTCATCTTTTCTGTGGTTAACTGGTAATTTACGTTGAATAAATCGGGGTTTATATCTCCTGTCATTTGTCCGTAAATTTCAAGCGCTTTTTTCGCCGCTTCTGTGTGAACAATTTTCTGCTGATAAATTAAATCCGCGAGTTCCGCGCCGTAATGGGGAGTAGATATAGCCGTAAGGCTCGCGACTTTATCGCCGTAATCATAATTCCAGATGCAAAAACGAGAATCAAGTCCGCCTTTGGAATGCGCGATTATATTCACTTTGTCGCTCTGTGTTTCCAGTAAAACTCTATCGATTGTTTCTTTAAGTATCTCCGCGTTTGATTCAAAACTACCCCATGCGTCAGTATTTCCTAAAAAAACTTTTATTCCATGTTCGTTAAAAATATCCGGTATTCTGCCCCAAAAATTAAAAATGCTTTTTCTGTCATGTGCCCAGATTCCGTGGACAAATATAACAGGATATTTTAAAATTGGTTCCTTATCCATGTCAGCCGGCTCTTGAGGCAAATTGAGGCAGCTTTCAAACAAGACTGATAATAAAATAAGAATCCATAGTCTTTTCATAAAACAATCTGCCTCTTTATTAAAAACGCTTTTGGAATTTTCCTGTTTTTAAAATCCTCATCCATTAACTTATTCTCTAAATCGATCACCTGTAAATCCGTTTTGTTAAATTTTTCGCGGATACTATCCTGCAGTTCCTGCGCCGAGGGAACAGAGCGCTTGATATTAACGCTTACGTATATTTTCCCATCTGAGGCAAGGACCGTCAAGCACTTTACAAGCAAATCTGTTAAATCCCTGTTTAAATCAAAATCATCTGACATCTTTTTAGAATTGGAAAAAGCCGGAGGATCCACTACAATTATGTCCCAACATAATTTATTATTAACAGATTTATCTATAAAATCAAGCGCGTCCGCACGTATAAGCCTGAGCGCTGCGCTCTCCTTTTTCTTCTTTGAAACTCCGTACGGCTCTGCGTTAATATTCTTCCCGTAAAAATCTACCGAAAAACCGTTTAACAAAAAGTTTTCTTTTGCCCAATTTAAATAGGTATTGGAAAGATCAACAGAATCAACCGAAACGGCTCCTCCTGCCGCCGCGTAAATTGAAAACGCGCCCGTATAGGAAAATAGATTTAAAACTTTTTTTCCGGCGGATTCACTGCGGATAATGGCGCGAAGAAGCCGCCTGTCAATAAAGAGCCCTGTGTCAAGGTAGTCGGATAAATTAACTTTAAAAGAAAGACCGCCTTCGTTTACAATTTGCGTAAAATTAGAATATCCTGTTTTTTCATACTGAGATAATCCTTTTTGCTTTTGGCGTTGTTTTAAAAAGATATTTTCAATTTTTATTCCAAGCGCGGCGGCTGCGCTTTCCTTCATTGCACAAAGCCATACGGCTTCATCATTTTGATCCTTTTCATACGGACGCTTGTAAAGAGCTCCCGATAAAGCGGCGTCTTTAATTTTTAAACAATCTCCGTAAAAATCCAGCACAAGAGGAATTTCCGGTATATCTCGATCATAAAGCCTGAAGGCGCCTGTGCCTGTTCTTTGCGCCCATTTTTTAAGATGGCGAAAACGCTTCTGTAAACGGTTTGCAAACATTTCAGCTTGCGCGTCAGTTCTGTCTTCCATAACATTAATATATCACAATTGTTCTTTTTATCAATTTAGATTAACATAAACCCAATGAACATTACTCCTGTTACAAATCACCGCGAAAGAGAAAAAGGCGTTATTGTGTACCCTGTGTATTCGCGCAGATCCGAGGGACTTTCTGTAGGCATCAATCTTTTTCCCGATAAAAAAACCTGCCAGTTCGATTGTCCCTATTGCGAGGTGTTTCCGTTCTTAAGCAGCGCGAAATTTTCACTCGATCAAATGGAAACCGACCTGCGTTCGGCGATTGATACTGCGCAAAAAGAAAATATACCTGTCAAAGACATTTGCTTTTCAGGTAACGGAGAACCTACGCTCTCCCCCGCTTTCGCACAAGCTTTTAAGCTGGCTCAAAAAATCCGCAATGAAACGCTTTCTGTATCAGATACTTCTTCCTGTCCGCGGCTTGTTGTAATAACAAACGGCGCAGGACTTTTACAGACGGAAATTTTTTCTCTGCTTAAGGAAGCCTGCGCTGAAGATCCCTCTCTTGATATCTGGTTAAAACTGGACTCAGGAGATCAGGAGTGGTATAAAAAAATAAACCGGTGCGCTATTGCACATAACGAGTTAATAGAAAAAATAAAAGAGTTTACAGCCTGCTCTCCTGTTACAATTCAGACGATGTTATGCGCAATCGAAGGCAAAGAACCGTCAGAGGCACAGGCAAAAGCATGGGAAACGCTTGTTTCTCAGTTAGCCGCAAACGCCGCAGGCATCCGTAAAGTGCAAATCTACGGCAAGGCGCGTTCTGCGCCCGAAGACCCATTGGCTTCCGTTCTGCCTGCAAAATATCTTGAAGATCGCGCTTCCTCCCTGCGCGCCGTTTTTTCGGAAAAAGGCATATTAACCCCTGTTAATGTCTATTTGTAAGCAAAATGACTGCTCTTTATAGAGGAATTTCCCTTATAGGCGGCATCTTAATTTTCATCTTTTTTTATGGCTATACAGCCTAATAATCATGTATATTAGTATATATGGAGGAAAAGATGAAAAATTATATTTTATTAACAGCGGCTTTTATTTTGATGTTCAGCATGGCGGTTATTGGGTGTAATGGTCCGGTAGAAGAAGAAACTCCTGATAATATTCCAAATGTTTTAGAGGGTGTTAAAACAGCAGGGGATTGGTCTGCGCGCAGGGCGGAAATCAGGACGATGATGCAGGATAATTACTACGGACAGTGGCGTTCCGGGGAAGATGTTACGTATTCCATATCCACGAAGTCATTTACGTATGAGTCCGTAGTTTATGAATACACCGCGTTAACGGTTAAAGTATCACATAACTCAAAAAATGTTGAATTTGACGCTATGGTTGCTATCCCGGAGACTGCTCCTCCCGCAGGCGGTTATCCTTTGATTGTGGTTTTTGGAGGTCTTGACGGCGCAGATACATTAATGGGTTCCAAGGGAGATCCTCGTCAGTATTCGATGGATAAAGGGTACGCAAATATCAGCGTTACCACAAGTAATGTTGCCTCAGATAACAGCGCCCGAAATGGAGCATTTTATACGCTTTATCCTTATTCAACGTCAATTCCTGGAAATCAAACAGGAGTGTTGATGGCATGGGCATGGGGCGCAAGCAAAGTGCTGGACGCTCTTGAGGCGGGAGCCGCAGCGGAACTTAACATCAACGCAAATAACACGATTGTAACCGGCACTTCAAGAAATGGAAAAGCAGCCGCTGTTGCAGGCGCTTTTGATGAAAGATTTAAAATTACTGTTCCGGTTTCTTCAGGCGCAGGCGGCGCCGCGATATACCGTTACTTTAGTAATGGACAAACTTATGACCTTAGCGGTTATTTTTCATATAACGGCGGCGGCAGCTGGACAGTTGACGGGAGCAATCCTCAAAGCCTTGGCAATGTACAGGGTGATTCAGGCGGCGGATGGTTTAACGCGAAATTCAGGACATATACGCTTTCAGATCTGCCGTTCGATCAGCATTTTCTCCTTTCTTTGTGCGCGGGTGTAGACAGGCATCTTTTTATGGTAAACGGATTTGAATGGGACAAGTGGACAAATCCTCCGGGTTTCTTCTACGCTTTTGAGCTGACAAAACCTGTATTCGAACTTTTGGGCGTTCCTAAAAACATCGCAGTTTCCATGCACCGTTTCAGGCATGGCATGGAACAGGAAGATATGGTCAAACTGATCAAATACGCAAATAATGTCTTCTACAACATTCAGGATTTAACATTTGATTACGTGGAAACAAGTAAACCAAAACCAGCGACATGGAATGCGTTCATGGAAGATTTACAGAAAACGCCATTCTCGGCATCGGTCAGCGCCTCTAATAATAAAACATATAGATCGGGAAAACCGAAATAGTTAAGGCTTGGTATACAGGGTTGGTATACAGGAGCCGCGGATTTACGCGGATAATGTATACCAACCTATTCGATAAGCCAATTTTATGTTATAATACTTTAAGGAGAAATTATGGAAGCCTTAAAGAAAAATGGCGCGTGGAAGGGTCGTAAGGGACCTGTTGTGTTGGTGATAATGGACGGCGTTGGTTACGGCGCATTCAAGGAAGGCGATGCTGTAGCCAATTCAAAGATGGATAATTTAACCGCGCTTACGGAGCAAAACCCTCATACCAAACTTAAAGCGCATGGAAAGGCGGTCGGGCTTCCCTCCGATGACGATATGGGTAACAGCGAAGTCGGGCATAATGCCATGGGCTGCGGACGTGTTTTTAGCCAGGGCGCGGCGCTGGTTTGTGCTTCCATCGAAACAGGCGCGATGTTTGAAGGCGCCGCATGGAAGGAAATCACAGCCAATGTGAAAGGTAACGCGTCTTCAGGATGCGAATCATGCGGGCAAAATGGGACGCTTCATTTTATCGGATTATTTTCTGACGGCAATGTGCACAGCCATCTAAATCATCTAAAAGCGATGATCGTTCAAGCTAAAAAAGAATCTGTTAAACGCGTAAGAATACACGCGCTCTTTGACGGGCGCGATGTCGGAAAACTCAGCGCATTTGAATATCTGGATCCATTTGAAAAGTTTTTAAAAGAATTAAGCGGCGATAATTTCGATGCGAGAATCGGCTCAGGCGGCGGGCGGATGTGGATCACTATGGATCGTTACGGCGCGGAATGGGCAATGGTTGACCGCGGATGGCAGACGCATGTGCTTGGAACAACGCGTCAATTCGCTTCTGCGCGGGAAGCGGTGGAAACATACCGCAAAGAAATTCCCGGCATAATAGATCAGGATTTAAAAGAATTTGTAATAGCCGAAAACGGCAAACCTATAGGAACAATCGAAGACGGCGACTCTGTAATTTATTTCAACTTTCGCGGAGATCGCGCGCTTGAAATTTCGGCGGCGTTTGAAGATGATAATTTTAACAAGTTTGATCGTAAAAAAAGACCGAAGGTATGCTACGCCGGCATGATGGAATATGACGGCGACCTTCATGTTCCAAAACGATTCCTTGTAAATCCGCCTTCCATCGACCGCACAATGGGCGAATACCTTACGGCAAGCGGCGTGCGCACTCTGGCGATTTCCGAGACGCAAAAATACGGGCATGTCACCTACTTTTTTAACGGGAACCGCACCGGCAAATTCGATGAAAAACTTGAAGACTATATAGAAATAAAAAGCGACGTTATTCCATTTGAACAAAAGCCGTTAATGAAGTGCAAAGAAATTACGGACAAAGTTGTTGAGGCAATCGGAAGCGGCAAGTATGATTTTATCAGATTAAATTATCCTAACGGCGACATGGTCGGTCACACCGGCGTTTACAATGCGGTAATTGAATCAATGGAAGGCATGGATGTTCAGCTGGGAAGACTTAAAGAAGCGGTTGAAAAGGCTGGAGCCGTAATGGTTATCACGGCTGATCACGGCAACAGCGACGATATGTATGAACACGAAAAGAAAACAGGAAATGTATTGCTTAAAGAAGACGGAAGTCCGATTACAAAAACAAGCCACAGTCTTAATCCTGTTCCGTGCATTGTGTACGATCCTGAATATAAGGGCGAATATCAAAATGAACCGAAGGATTCCTGCCTTAACTCTGAATTGGGAATAAGCTCCATCGCGGCAGCGTGCATTCAGCTTCTTGGCTTTAATCCGCCCGATGATTACGACAAGTCGGTTTTAAAATCAAGTTGAGATAAATCGTTTAACGATATATAATCAATTTATGGATCCTCAAAAAAGTATTACAAGCGGAAAGATTTCTCTTGGCATCGAATTGGGATCGACACGCATTAAGGCGGTGTTAATTGACGAAAATTTTACGCCCATTGCGTCGGGCAGCCATGATTGGGAAAACAGGCTTGAGGACGGCTTATGGACTTACCATTTGGATGATGTATGGAAAGGGCTTCAAAATTGTTATCTCAGCCTTAAAATAGAAGTAAAAAACCGTTACGGCATTGAACTTACTCAGGTTGGATCCATCGGCATTTCTGCAATGATGCATGGTTATCTTTCGTTTGATAAAAATGAAAACCAGCTCACAGGGTTTCGCACATGGCGCAATACTTCAACCGAAAAAGCTGCAGCTATTCTGACTGAAAGATTTAATTTTAACATTCCGCACCGCTGGAGCATTGCGCACCTTTATCAGGCAATGTTAAACGGGGAAGCGCATGTAAAAGATATTGATTTTATTACCACTCTGGCAGGTTATGTTCACTGGAAACTGACGGGGAAAAAAGTTCTTGGCACAGGCGACGCTTCGGGAATGTTTCCTGTTGATAATACTGCGATTAATAATATTTCGTCTAACGGCGTTACGCAAATATATGATTTAAAAATGACAAAAATATTCTCTGAAATCGCGTCTGTTTTTAATTTTAACCGGAAGATAACCGATATACTCCCCGCAATTTTAAACGCAGGAGAAGAAGCGGGACATCTAACTCATGAAGGCTCCCTCCTTCTCTCCCCTGACGGTTCTTTAAAAACAGGCTGCCCATTCTGTCCTCCTGAAGGAGACGCCGGCACCGGCATGATTGCAACTAACAGCATAATGGAAAGAACCGGAAACATTTCCGCCGGAACTTCGATTTTCGCGATGATTGTTTTAGAGAAAAATCTTTCAAAGGTATATCCCGAAATTGATATTGTTACAACTCCCGAAGGAAAACCTGTGGCAATGGTTCATTGCAACAACTGCACATCCGACATTGACGCGTGGATTAAACTTTTTAACGAAGTGATTGAAACAACAGGCTCAAAAATAGACAAGAGCGCGCTTTACGCCTCGCTGTATAACAAAGCGCTTGAAGCGGACATCGACACAGGCGGTCTTTTTTCCTGCAATTATTATTCGGGTGAACCTATCACAAGAATTGAAGAAGGACGCCCTCTTTTTGCGCGCCTTGCGAACAGCAATTTCTCGCTCGCTAACTTTATGAGAACGCTTCTTTTTTCCGCATTTGCCACTTTAAAATACGGCATGGACATTCTTACAGAAAAAGAAAATGTCCGCATAGACATCTTATTGGGGCACGGGGGATTATTTAAAACGAAAGAAATCGGGCAGCGTTTTTTATCTGCCGCTTTAAACGCTCCTGTTTCCGTTATGGAAAATTCCGCCGCGGAAGGCGGCGCGTGGGGAATCGCCCTTCTTGCGTCATATATGCTGCAAAAATCAAAAGGCGGCGCGTTTTCTCTTGAACAATTTTTAAAAGAAAAAGTTTTCGCAGATCTTTGCGTACATAATATTGCGCCTAACGCAGAAGATACAAAAAGTTTTAAATTATTTATGAATAGATACAGCGCGGGGCTTAATATCGAAAAAGTCGCGGTAGAAAATTTAAAGGCGTAAAAGAGGGAGATAAAAATGATTCTAAAAAAATGCGAGTTTTGGTTTATTGTAGGAAGTCAGGATCTTTACGGAGAAGAAACTTTAAAAAAAGTCGGCGTACATTCAAGAATAATGACAGATGAGTTTAACAAAAGCCCTTTGCTTCTTGCGGGGACTGTAATATTAAAACCGACGGCAAAATCGCCTGATGGGATTCGAATCCTTTTTGAAGAAGCGAACGCCTGTCCGTCATGCGCTGGCATTATTACATGGATGCATACTTTTTCGCCTTCTAAAATGTGGATACACGGGCTTTCGGTTAACCGCAAACCTCTCTTACACCTCCACACTCAATTTAACCGCGATATTCCGTGGGATAAAATAGATATGGATTTTATGAATCTGAACCAGTCGGCTCACGGCGACAGGGAACACGGCTATATTCATACTCGCCTTCGCCTTGCGCGAAAAGTTACAGCAGGTTTCTGGCAGGATGACGAACTTAGAAGAAAGATAGGCATTTGGATGCGAGCGGCTTGCGCGAAACATGACGGCATGAATAAAACAGTGATGCGCCTTGGGGATAACATGCGCGAGGTTGCTGTAACGGAAGGCGACAAAGTTGAAGCTCAGATAAAAATGGGGTGGCAGGTAAACACATGGGGAATAGGAGACCTTGCCTCCTGTTATGCGAAAATAACTGACGGCGCGGCGCAGGAACTTTTTAATGAATACGAAAAAAATTACGCGCTATCGCCTGAAATAAAACAAAACAACAAAGCAAAAGAAGCTGTTTTAGAACAGGCAAAAATAGAAATCGCTCTTAAAGAAATGCTTGATAATGAAAACGCAGGCGCTTTTACGACAACTTTTCAGGACTTACACGGACTTCCTCAGCTGCCGGGTCTTGCGGCGCAAAGACTCATGGAACAAGGATTTGGTTTTGGCGCGGAAGGAGACTGGAAACAGTCTATGCTTACAAGGAGCGCAAAAGTAATGGCTCAGGGTCTTTGCGGCGGTGTTTCGTTCATGGAAGACTACACCTATCACTTTGAACCGGGCAAAGAAGCCGCGCTCGGCGCACACATGCTTGAAATTTGTCCTACTATCGCTGAAGAAAAACCGCGCATTGAGCTTCATCCGCTTGCAATCGGCGGCAAAGCCGATCCTGCCCGCATGGTGTTTAACGCGGCTCCTTCAAGCGCTGTTCTTGCGACAATGATAGACCTTGGAAACCGCTTTAGAATGATCGTAAACGAAATTGAAACAATTAAAATAGAAAACGAAATGCCGCGCCTCCCTGTCGCGCGCGCGCTTTGGAAACCATATCCTAATTTATCTGATTCCGCACAGGCATGGATACTTTGCGGAGGAACTCATCACTCTGTATACACAAGCGCGCTTACAGCAGATTATTTCCGCGACTTTGCGCAAATGTGCGGCATTGAGTTTATACTTATCGATAAAGACACAAAACCCGCGCGGTTAGCTGACGAACTTCGCTGGAACGAAGCATATTGGAAGGGTTAATTATGAAAAATTATAAAACACTGCGCGAAGAAGCTTACGAAGCCAACATGGAAATCGCGCGAAAAGGGCTTGCCATTGATACATGGGGAAACGCGTCTGCGTACGATTCAGCTAAAGCAATATTCGCAATAAAGCCCTCGGGTATTGAATATGACAAACTCACGCCGCAGTCAATGGTGTTAGTTGACATGGAAGGTAAAATCGCGGAAGGCAAGTTAAAACCTTCGTCCGACACAAATACGCATTTAGTTCTGTACAGAGATTTTTACGACATTCGAGGCGTTACTCACACTCATTCAACGTATGCGACAGCCTGGGCGCAAGCTGTAAAATCTGTTCCTGTTTACGGCACTACTCATGCCGATTATGCACCGCATGAAATTCCCTGCACAGATTATATGAGCGAAGAAATGACCAAAAATAATTACGAACTTGAAACAGGAAACCTGATTATACAAACCTTTAAGAATAAAAATATTAATCCTCTTTTTATAAACATGACTCTTGTGGCGGGTCATGGTCCCTATACATGGGGAGACAGCGCAGGTGAAGCTGTTCATCACAGCGTAATCCTTGAAGAAATTTGCAAGATGGCGTTTCTCACTCTGGCGATTAATCCAAATGCCGCGCCTCTTCCCGCGCATATAACAAAAAAACACTGGGAACGCAAACACGGCAAAGACGCTTATTACGGGCAAAAATAGTTGGACAAAACATGGAACCAACGTAAGCCGTAAAAAAGTGGCAAGATTTATGCGGGAGAATGGTTTAACTCTGTATACCAGCTGGAAGCGTATGCGTCGATATATTGCCGGGGGTCCTGTCGGCTGCCAAAGCGCCGTTCGCGCTCCGCACGAACGCCTCTTTACCACCGACACCCCGCCACTAATTGTCGAGCATACGCTTTAACAAAAGCGATAGGTTTTTAAAAAATTAAAAGTAAAAAAGATTTGGCGTTTTATTAATAAAACATTTTTATTGCACCTGACACACGCTACCCATGGTGTACAATTATCCACAGGTACACCATAAAAATCGGGGGGCTGCTATAACATCATCAACTACCATTTGCGTTAACCTTGGCATCGAATTTGGATCGACCCGCATTAAGGCGGTGTTAAATAATCATGCTCTCTGCAAGTGCCATTATTGCTTCTTTACTCAAATCACGATAACGAAATGCGTAGTATAAATTTTCGCTTAAAGATACATTTGCATTCCTATTGTGCTTTCGCGCAAGATAAATAACCGCATTATTCAAAAGATATAACGCGATTTTAGCGTTAAGCTCGTTCGTAGGAACATCCTTATGTGAGAATGGCATAAGTTTTAATATCCAAAAACACATCAGAGAAGCTTCGTTTAGTTCTCCCATTCTACATCCATTATAATAAATATGAAAATAAATCCGACGCTTTTCAATACGGTCGCAGGTTTTAACCAATACGGATGGGTCTGGATAAATGCCGGATAAACCGTGATTTATTTCAAAATCTTTAAGGTAAAATTTCATCTTTGCGCATGAAACCGTTAATTGCCGTTGGTCTAGTTTTGTAAATATGGGGAATTCATCGGGTATGTTTGCCATTATAAAGCCTTAATGATCTCAATAACCCGCTTTCCAT
>JGI24695J34938_10001965_pt1 | contig 16464 bp, 10 predicted proteins | sample TergutCo191P3_FD_34938 | JGI IMG/M metagenome (IMG submission 34938)
AGTATTTGCTTTTGCGCATTGTAGCGAAAAGATAAATTTTGAAGTTTGATTGAAGCCATTATGCATTTCCTTGTTGTTAAAATTCAAGATCCAGAGGGCATGAACGCCCCCGCCAAAAAGAGGGCTACAAGTGCCCCCGCCAAAAAAGCTGAATGCAAAGAATTTAACGCATAATGTGCGACTTTTTAGCCGCATGGGGTAATTTAGAAAATTCAGTACTGAAACCTACGAGAATACGCATCTGCCCATTCTATTAACATTCGCAATTCCAAAAACGGATACTCACCGAAAATAGCAGCCGTCAAATAGGCAGAAACTTCCAAATCCAAATTGAATTTCTCTTTCATTTGCATCATTCACATCAAAATTATTTACAACTATGGTTAAATACGGAGCTAGAACATTTATCACAAAAAAATCTAATTTTTTATTGCCTGACAAATTATGAATTTCCGTTAGCGATTTGTTTACCTCGTTTTTATATTTTTCTATTTTTCCATTATGCACGATATTCTGGTAATTGGGGCCGGCATTGCCGGCCTGACTGTTGCGCTGAAGGCTGAGGAAAACGGACAAAGCGTTTTGCTGCTCACAAAAGGCGCAAAACCGGACGGTTCCACTAATTATGCGCAAGGCGGCATAGCCTCCGTGACTGCGCCGGAAGATTCCTTCGCAAGCCACATCGCAGACACTTTGGAAGCAGGCGACGGATTGTGCAAAAAAAAACAGGTGGAAATATTAACCAAAAATGCGCCCAACGCCATTGAACAATTAATTAAATGGGGCGTTAACTTTACACCAGACAAAAATGACAATAATTCCTTTGACTTGCACTTGGAAGGCGGCCACAGCTTTCGCAGAATTCTGCACACCGCAGACTTGACCGGCAAAGAAATAATGCGGGCATTGCTCGCAAAATTAAAGCAATGCAAAATTGACTTTATGGAACACAGCACCGTTTTGGACTTGGTTGTAAAAAGATCACGCTGCATAGGCGCAATTACAAACAACGGCGCAATCTACGCAAAAACCGTTGTTCTGGCAACCGGCGGAGCCGGACGGCTTTGGCTGCACTCCACAAACCCTCCGGACGCTTGCGGCGAAGGAATCGCAATGGCATACCGTGCAGGCGCAGCACTCCAAGACTTGGAATTCATGCAGTTCCACCCCACAAGCCTTTATGCGCCGCAACTCAAAAAAACATTCCTCATATCAGAGGCGGTTCGTGGCTTTGGCGGAATATTGAAAAACCATAAAGGCGAAGAATTCATGGACAAAGTTCATCCTCTTCACTCACTCGCCCCACGCGACATTGTAGCCCGTGCAATTCTAAAAGAAATGCAGCGCACCGGCAAAGATTATATGTATTTGGATGTAACTCATCGCAAAGCAAAAGACATAAAAGCACATTTTCCAAACATCTACGCAAAATGCCTAGAATGCGAAATAGACATGACAAAAGACTGGATTCCCGTTGTGCCCGCAGCTCACTACATGTGCGGAGGCGTGCTCGTTGACTCTTACAGCAAAACAACGCTAAAAGGTCTTTACGCCGTAGGCGAAATCTCAGCAACCGGAGTGCACGGCGCAAATCGCTTGGCATCAAATTCACTCTTGGAAAGCGTAGTGTTTTCATTGAGGGCATGCGAAAAAATGTCTGAACCACGATTTACAGGATTTAAGGATTCACAGAATTCTAAACCTTCAACTCTTAATTCTCAACTCTCAACTTTCACAAAGCAGAAAAAAGAAATTCGCACCATAATGTGGGAACATTGCGGAATTGTGCGCTCTATGGATGGATTGAAGATTGGACTGGAGAAACTGAAAAAGTTTGATGATATTGAAGATTTGGAGTTTCGCAACTTTTTGGAAAGCGCAAAGCTTGTTGTGGAGTGTGCTCTTAAAAGAAAAGAATCCAGAGGGCTTCAATGCTTAACGGATTATCCTAAGAAAAATCCGAAAAGCTTAAAGCACTACACTATAAAGAAACGGAGATAGCTTGCTATTTAAATGCGTAGTTAAATACCAATTCAAAACGATTTAGCTTGCCGCTGTCAACTTTTGTGCCGTCCGTCATGGAAGCATAATCAGTTGCCAAGTTAGCATATTCAAAGCCAACGTATGAACTCCCTATATTGTATCTTAAATTTGTGAATATCGCCATATTCTGATTAGGATTCTTGAGTTCAGCAGTGCTCTTTCTCTCCCTGTTTTCGTCAATAGCTTCAACGCCCATGCCACCTGCAAGAGATACGGGGCCTAGTTTAACAGTTGCTGCGCCCCAACCGCCCATAGATTGCACTCCGGTTCCTGTTCTTCCGGTAGCAGCACCGCTTAAGCGTATGCTTCCATTATTATAGCGATTTAGATTTTGTCCGTAGAATAGCTCGCCGGAAAGATTTACAATGCTAACAACAGGCAAAGATAAACTTGCAATGCCGGACCACGAAGTCGGTGGCGCTACCCAGCCATCAGCATCTTTCGCATCCACCTGAGCTTCGGTATCAGCAGCTTCTTCCTCTGCCGCATAATGGCCGCTAAGGATAAATTCTATGTTGTTTTTTGCTTTGCCGTTATCATCTGTTCCGGCCCAAGCAGCGGGAACTTTTACTTTTGCAGAGCCCTGAAATGCAGGCATTACTGGTTTGTTAGCACGGTCATCTGTTGCGGCAATAGCCAATTCAACCGGCCCAATAGCTTGGGTTAAACGAATTTGCGGACGGCGAGTACCCAGAGAACCCTGGCTTTTTAAGCCACCCTGATTAAGTGTAGGAGCACTCAAAGGAGCAATCAAATCACTTGTTTGGCCCATTAACACGGTTAAACCCAGATTTGTAAATTTTAACTGTCCAAAAGATTGCCTTATACGGAAACCACCAACGCCATTGGAAGTACGGTTATTATCATTTCCGAAGTCTGTTTCAAACCTACCGGAAAGTTCCACGCCGTCTTCACCGGGGCCGGTTAAATTAAAACCGAATCTGGTTTGATTCACATTTGACATAAAACGACCTTCACCGTCTTCTGCTTTTGAAGGAACTATCTCAGTCCAATTCGCATTATTGTTGTTACCGCTTTCATAAACGGAATTGAATTGCAAAAAGCCATAAAAGGATATTTTTGTTCCTCCTACGCTAACAACGGGAATATCTTCCGCCGCTGCAATTGAAACACTTGTCAACAAAGCGGCAGCAGCCAACTTCGCAATTTTACCTTGAATACTCATAAAAGCCCTCAGTTGAGTTAAATCTAATGTAAATTTAGAATACCAATGTTAAAATTGGGTTAAGAAGAAATTTATTTTCAGTTAATTGTAATTGTCTGAACCATGATTAAAATCGAGGTTCAGACAAAAAAGATGTTGTATGTTATTTAAATGCGTATTGGAAAGCCAGCTCAACACGATTTATTCCGCCTTTCTCCGCTGCATTTTTGTCGTCAGTCGTGCTTTCCGTGTCTATGCGGAAGTATTCAATTCCCAAATATGCATTAGGAATAAAATGATACCTTACATTTGAGTAAAGCGCCATATTATGGCTCCGGCTTCCGATTTTAACTTTTTCGGGATCTTGGACAGCTTCAACGCCCCAACCGCCGTTAAAAGAGAGATTCGCAGGAAGCTTAACACCCACATTAGTCCAACCACCCAGTGTCTTTATGGCATAATCCTTTCCAGTTGAATTTTCAGCAGTTAAGCCTAGGCTTCCGTTGCCGTAGTGCTTTAAATTCTGACCGTAAAAGAATTCACCGCTAAGATTTACAATGCTAATTATCGGCAAATTCAAGTCCGCATTTATAGACCAAGATCTCGGCACTTTCTCATACGGCTGATCTTTGACTATATCGGTATTCTTTTCTTTTGCAAAATGACCGGAAAGACCTAATTCAAAATTTTCATCTTCGCCAGCCCATCCCGCAGGAACCTTTACTCCCACACGTCCTTGTACAGCAGGCACTTTAGGCGCATCTGCTCCACGATCATCCAACGCAGCAACAGCTATTTCAATAGGCCCAAATGGTTGCGTTAAACGAATTTGCGGGCGGCGTGTTCCCAGGTTTCCCGAGTAATTACCGGTACCTTCGCTCAATACGGCAGGATCTCTCGGAGATATTACATCGTAGGTTTGCCCCATAAGGAGGGTCGTGCCAATGCTGCCAAATTTTACTTGTCCATAAGAGTGCCTTATACGAAGGTTGCCAACTCCGTTATTGTGGCGAGCATTGTCGTTATTAAAATCAACTTCAAATTTTCCTGAAACTTCCGATTCGCCTTCGTTTTGAGGGGCCATTAAATTTAAGCCGATTCTTGAGTGATTTACATTCATAATTGTACGGCTTCCACCCTCGGTATTCCCTACTGGGGCATAATATGACCAGTTAGGAGCATCTGTGCTCACTACACGATCCTCCCATACGGTATTCAACTGTACTTGTCCATACAGCTCTATTTTTGTACCACCCTTGCTCACAACAGGTTCTTGCGCTGTTGCGATTGAAATGCTTGCTAACAAAGCGGCAGTTACCAACTTTGCTGTTTTGCCTTGAATATTCATAAAAATCCTCGGTTGAGTTAAATCTGGCATAAATTTAGAAAATTCTATATTATTAATCATGCTCCCACTTGAAGCTACCATATATAAAAGCTACCTGGAAACAGCGGCTCCCAATTTGCTAAAACCAAAAGGTGACCCCTGGAAGGTGGAAATAGATACGCTTTTAAAGCATTACGGCTCTTTTTTGCTGGATGGCTGGGGTACTCTCTATAGCAAGGACAATTTTGTCTATCCAGGCGTTCTGGAATTTATGGCCGCCATTCGCAAGGCAAATAAAAATATAAGGCTCATCACAAACTCAGCATCTCGCACAATAAAGCAAATTCAAGATGACCTTCGCCTTTCAGGTCTGGACTTTGAAGCTTATGAAATTATCTCTTCGGGCAGCTTGCTCGCAGCACTCAGCGGAGCCGTTGATTTAAAAGAGGTTTATTATTTTGGCGGCGAAAGCGGATTGAAATTTCTGGAAGAAGCAAAAATACAAGTCTCAGAAAATCCCTCCGAGCCAATAGTAATACTTGCCGGCATACACCCGACTCAAGAAGAAATGAGCAAAGCGGAGAAAATTTTGTCAAAAGAAAATTCAAGAGTGCTGGTGTTAAACCCCGATGTTTACGCTCCAAACCCTGACGGCGAAAAAATTCCTGTCACAGGGCACATCGCACACTCCTTGAAAGAAAAAACCGGCTGCAAGCTTTTATTCTGCGGAAAACCATTCCCGTTAATCTACCAAATAGCCCTCCGCAGCCTGATACCCAGCACAGAAAGCGTAGTGATGATAGGCGACACGCTTGGCACAGACATTGCCGGAGCCAACATAGCCGGCATAGACTCCGCCTTGGTTGTTGGAAGAAATGTAAAAGAGAACGAACTAAGAGACGATATCTATTCGCTCGGAGTAAGCCCGACTTACGTGCTGCACGGGTTTGATTAAGGCCCCTTCACACCATTGTTCAAAAAATGCAGCGCACCAGCCAAATAAGCTAGCGGCGCATTCCAGTTTATAGCAACCTCGTTTGACGCATAACTGCAATTGTGGTCAATGTAGCTTAGCGCAGGCTTGCCCTTTTGAACATAATTCGTTTCGCAGTTTCCCGGCTTAATATCTTGGCCGCCTTCGTGAGGACCTCCGGCAAGCATGCCGGGTACAGGCTCAAAAATGCCGTCTGCTTCCGATGGCCTGTGATGCGGATCCATCATGGTTCTGTTGCCATAGCCCGAAACATAGCTTATATCCATAGGGTTTGCGCCCAACAGATAATCCAAGGCTCTTTGAGCACCATCCAAATAGCGTTTATCTTTGGTTAAATAATATGCGTTCAAAAGCACAATGCCGTTATTTGCAATCACCGAGTTTGAACCCCAAACCCAGTTCCATTTAAGCACAGGCAAAGCATAAGCGGATTTTTCCACCTCGTCTCTCAGCATGTTCGCTACAACCAACAATGTATCCTGTGCAGCTTTTGTTAAATTTTTATCAAAACCGTTTTTGCTGTTTGCCAATCTGTAAACCGCCAAAAAGTTTACATCTCCCCACCAAGGCGCATGAGTGTTAAAGGAAGTTGTATCAATCGCCTGCTTGTAATTATTTTTCTTTGTGGTTATGTAAAGCTCGGTTGCCGCCCACAGAAATTCGTCTTTTCCTGTTTCGGCATTGTGGTGATACTGACCGGTAAATACTCCATCCGGCTGCTTGAACATGATGCTCGGATTTTTGCTCGCCCAGTCAAATGCTTTTTCTGCGGCGGCTAATGCCTGCTGAGAAAACTTTGCGTCAAATGGTTTGTAAATGCGAGCGGCTTGCGCCATAACTGCGGCAAAATCCAGCGTGGCAGGCGTTGTTTTCATAACAACGTATCTTTTGGCGGTATCCGCATCCGGCATTATGTGGCCGCAAAATCTCGCAGTTGTGAGTTTGTGAAAAACTCCGCCATCGGTGTCTTGCATTGTGAGCATCCAGTCCAGATTCCAGCGCACCTCTTCCAAAATATCAGGAGTTTTGCTCTTGCTCTCGGGGATGTTCAAGGAAAGTTTTTTCACTTCGTTTTCAAAGTGCTCGTAAAGTTGCAAAAGCGTGAAAACAGATATTCCGCTATTTACAATGTATTTGCCGTAATCGCCCGCATCATACCATCCTTTTGGGCTGCTTATTTTCCAGCCTGCCGGTTTTCCATTTTCCGGAAAGTAGTAAACTTCGGTATCCGGGTGGCCTGCGGCACGGGCCCATTTGCCGGCAAACTCCGGGCTCAAAGCTGTTGAGGCACGTTGGTAATAAAACCATTTCAAAGCGGCTATGTAAACATCTTCATAAACGTTGTTCTGCACAACTATATTGTCAGAAATTCTGTTTCCATTTATGTATGCGGCATACAATCCTTTTTTAAGCGCTGAGAAATCCGCTTTGCGCACGGTTTCTCCGCTATATTCCCAAACTCCAGGCGCAGAGAGCGGCGAGGTAAGAGCTGTTTTTCCGTTGCTCAAATCTCTGAATTCCACAGCCTGAGCATCCGTGGCTTTATATACGAGAATTTTTTTAGCCTGCTCTCCGTAGCCAAGCTGGTTTATTCTGGCTCCAAAGGTTTTTGTTATTTGCGAATTCGCAAGAGTTGCTGCCATAACGATTAACGGTATAATGTATCTCATGGAGAGAAATTTAGAAAAATAGGCTGCAAACTTGTATCCAAGAATTTGGAAATCCAGCCCGGGCAAAGTCCCATTCCAAAAATGCAAACGAAGTAAATGCCCAAAACAATCTTCTCTTGCACAGTCACCTTTGGCAACCCCTCAAACATCGTATTCAAAGGCCCGTTCAGCATCTTATTCGTAGCCTGCAACACATAAACCGCAGTCGTTGTAATAGAGAGAATAGCCAAAACCGCAACCACCTTCACCACAATATTATCAGACTGCCAAGAGCCTATAAAAATCGGAAGCTCCGCCGCAAACCCGCTAAGACCCGGCAAACCGAGGCCCGTAAAACCTGCTACAACAAAACCAACGCCAATAAGCGGCATAACCTTCATCAAACCGCCCATCTCATCAACCATTCTCGTATGAGTTCTGCCGTAAATCATGCCAATGCATGCAAAGAACAAACCGGTTAAAAATCCGTGCGAAAGCATTTGCAAGCTCGCACCTTTTATGGAAATCGAATTCGCAGCGCACAAACCCAGGAATATAAGGCCCAAATGAGAAATAGAAGAATATGCTATGATGTATTTCAAATCACGCTGCTTAATCGCAATAAACGCTGCTACAACAACATTGAACAGAACAAGCACAACTATATAAGGCAACCAGAACTTTGCGCCCTCCGGCATCAAATTCATAGCCACACGCAAACAGCCGTAAGCTCCCATCTTCATCATAACGCCGGCCGCAAACATAGACACCGCAGTAGGCGCAGCGCTATGACCGTCAGGGCTCCAATTGTGGAACGGAAACAACGAACCCGAAATTGCAAAACCTATGAACAAAAGCGGGAATGCCCACATCTGAAAGCTTTCTGAAAAATTTATGACTGCAAGGTTGCGAATATCCCAACTCCCAATGCCTCCCTCAAAATACATGGAAATAATAACAATCAACGCAAATGCACTGCCCAGCGCAAGAGTCAATGTAAGCTTTTTTCCGCAATAATCTTTTCTCCCTGTGCCCCAACCTGCTATCATAAGATACATGGCCAAGGCTTCAATCTCATAAAATATCATGAACAGGAACAGATCAAAGCTCAAAAACACGCCAAACACTCCGGCTCCCAAAATCTGAATCATCGCAAAGAATTCCTTTGGTCGCTCAACATTCCAGCTCATAAGAATACCGGTAAAAACAATAATAGAGGCCAAAACACACATCAAAATTGAAAGCGCATCCGCACCTATTATAAACCTTATGCCCAAAGCAGGCAACCAAGGCACATCAGTAACATATTGAATATCCGATGCACCGGCACACATAATCAATCCGTAAATCTTCACCGTAAAAAACACGCACAGCACCATATTGACTAGCGCAGATATAGCGTGAAACATCTTTATGGTCTGGCCTTGCTCTCTAGGTATAATCAAACCTACAACGACCGTTAGAACGGGTAAAAACCAAATCATGTTGAGAAGCGCAGTCATATATGTGGAATCTAGAAAATATTCTCCCCCGAATTAAGAATCAGATCTTCCTCATACATCACCCATGGTTCTCCGACCTGCAACGGATAGATAGAACCGGAAGTAAGACGGCCGTCTCCATTCAAATCATTGAAATGCATAATGCTGTAAATACCTTTGGGCAAACCCTTGAATTCAAAGTTTCCGGAATCATCACTCTTTACGCTCCATTCTTTTCCCAAAGTTCTTGCGGCACCTGTTGCCCGTTTTGCCAGTTTCGCAAGTTTTGACGGTTTTGACGATTTTGTCGTTTTACCGACTGTAACTTCCTGCAAAACCACTATCGTAGAGGCATTGCCGCCAGGAATTTTGCCTTTTAGCGAAGCCAGCTTCAATCTTGAGATTGTACTGAACTGCAAGGACATTTTTACCGAATCTTCCTTAACATGCTCAAACCTGATTTTCGCATCTGTTCCCCAAGCAGACGATATTTCCAAACTCACCGCATCCACCTGTTTAACCACAGCTTTAACGGTATCTTCATTTACAAACAAACGAAACTTCAAAGTATCTGCGGAAACCGGGCGATTGTAAAATAATTTTATCGGCAATTCCGGCAAAACATCATCAGCTCCACGTGCAGGTTCTATCTTTGAAATAGCGGTCGGAGTGATCTCATCATCGGGAATTCTTTTGAATTTCAGTTTTGCGGAAGCACGAGTTGTGTCCAGCCTTCTTCCCAGAGAATCTTTTGCAAACAGGCAGTTTGCCGTGTAAAGGCTATCATTTTTCAAATTGTCAAACAGCAACACCGGATTTTTGCTGCCGGATTCCGTATATACTTCCAAAGGCAAAAGCGTATCTTTTGAAGTTGCGAAAAAGCAGTTCAAGGAATCAAAAACAATGCTGCGAGAAAATGAAAATTCAATTTCCCTATTTCCTCTTTGTGAAATAGCATCAAGAGTCACCGAAGAAGTATCCAAGTCTCCGAGAGAAAAAGCCAGATGTTTTTTTTCTTCTGTTAATTTAAACGGAAATGTCGCAATGCCTGTAATCTCACTTTCTACGTCCAGTTTTTGGTTGTTGTTCTCATCTAAAAATGCAATGGCTAAATATAAACCGGCCTGCATTCCCTGCAAAGTTCCTTTCCCCAAGCTATCTGTCTGGGCTATGTATTGCGGAATTTCTTTTGACACATTCGGAACCGTATCCGTTTCTGCGGTCAAGGTTGAATCCCTGAATTTTGCCAAATACCTTTTATTAGCACGAACTTTGCCAATCGGATAAAAAGCAACAACGGGGAATTTCTTTTTTTTGGTCAAAGAATCTTGAAGTAATACGGAAAAATCAGCTTGCAAGCTATCCAAATAACTTCCTGTTGAAAATAAAATCTGAAAAGGCTTTTCCAGCGGATTGTTGCGCAAGTCTTTTATGGCATTTGTAACCGTGAGAGTATAGGTTGTGCTTGAATCCAAAGGTTCCGTGGAATATATGCGCAGTTTATCGCCATCAGCTTTCAGTCGCAACCTTCCGGAAATGGGAGGAGAAATTGCAACAGCACCGGGAGGTGGTTTTTGAACAATCCATTCGTCAAACTGCAAAATCAAATCCAAATCCAAATTCTGATTTATTGAGCCTGGAGCAAGCGTTGTGCCGCTAACTCTGGGAGGCAAAGTATCATCCGGCCCACCGGGCGGAGGAAGAACCGTGGCGCAGGAGAAAGTCAGAATCAGAATAGCCAGAATTAAATAATTTACAGGATTATTCATCTTTTACCTTGTCTATTAACAATACAAACTCGCCTTTTGGGGTTTTTGTTTTGTAGTGCTCTAAGAGTTCTGTTGGAGTGCCTATCAAATGTTCTTCAAATTTTTTTGTCAGTTCCCGCATGAGGGCTACTTTTACTTCGCCATACACTTCTTTTATTTCGCCTAAGAATTTGATCAGGTTATGCGGGCTGGCATAGAAGATCAATGTGCTGTTTGCATCGTCTTTTAATTTTTGCAGCAGATGTGTTCTTTGCGCGCTTTTTTTGGGAGAAAAGTTTTCAAATCTGAATCTGTCTGTTGCAAAGCCGCTCGCTACTAGCGCAGTCAGCAGGGCATTGGCTCCGGGTATGGCTCTTACCGGTATGCCTTCTTCTTTGCAGGCTCTTACCAAATTGAAAGCCGGGTCTGCTATGCCGGGCGTTCCGGCATCGCTTATAAGAGCTATGTCGCCTGTATTTTTCAGATATTCCACGTATTTAGGAGTTACCTGTTCTTTGTTGAAATCGTGGTAGCTTTCAATTTTCGCAGAAATTTCATAGTGATCGAGCAACACTTTACTGTGGCGAGTGTCTTCCGCTAAAATCAGCGACACTTCTTTCAATACCCGAACTGCTCTGAAAGTGATGTCTTCCAGATTGCCTATCGGAGTGCTGACTATGTAAAGCATTGCTTGGAAAATACAAATTTCTACATTCCTCCATACAATGCAAACCAAAGACATCATTCGCATTCAAAGCCAGGAACGGGAAATCGTTTTGCTGGGAACGGCGCATATTTCGCAGGAATCCATAGATCTGGTTCGGGCTACCATAGCCGCAGAGAATCCGGACTGCGTTTGCGTTGAATTGGACGAAGGGCGGCTTAAGGCTTTGGAAAACAAGGACCGCTGGAAAAACCTAGATGTAAAGGATATCTTGAGAAAAAAACAGATGACTTCTCTTCTCGCAAATCTGGTTTTAGCATCATATCAAAAAAGAATGGGCGAGTCCACAGGTGTAGAACCCGGTTCCGAGCTAAAAGCTGCGGTTGAAGAAGCTCGAGCTTGCAAAGCAAACCTTGTTCTGGCAGACAGAGATGTAAAAACCACTCTGCGACGTGCCTGGGCAAGCACCCCGTTTTTTCGCAAATTCAAACTGGGCTATACATTGTTAGGCTCAATCTTTGAAACGGAAAAAATCAGCGAAGAAGAACTGAGCAAAATGCGTGAACAAGATACCCTCTCGGTAATGATGGAAGACTTCGGAAGAGAATTCCCGGAAATCAAGCAAATTCTAATCAGCGAAAGAGACCAGTTTTTAGCGGGTAGAATCCTAAAAGCCCCCGGCAAAAAAGTGCTTGCAGTAGTAGGAGCCGGCCACCTGCCCGGAATAAAAGCCATCATAAATGGTGATTTAGACACTCCACCGGAAGAAGATCTTTGCAAAATTCCGCCATCTTCGCACTGGGGTACCGTTATAGGCTGGGGACTTCCAGCGGCAATAATTCTCTCTCTAGTGTACATAGGAATTAAATTCGGCCCTTCGGCATTTGCAGACAACGCTATTTTCTGGGCAATGGCAACGGGCATTCCCGCAGCATTTGGTGCCATTATTGCGCTTGCGCATCCTTTTGCAATATTGACTGCGCTTTGCCTAGCTCCTCTAACAACTTTGCATCCGTTGATCGGAGTGGGCATGTTTGTAGCCTTTGTGCAAGCATATTTTTGCCCTCCACGGGTCTTTGAAATGGAAACAGCGGCAGAGGATATTTGGAAGCCGAGCCGTTGGTGGAAAAATCGTTTTACCCGTGTATTTTTGGCATTTATTTGCCCAGGTTTGCCGACAACAATAGGCAGCTTTGTAGGCATGGGCAAGATATTTGGCACAGTTAGCGGCGGTTAGCTGTAATAGGCAAAAAAATGCTTACTTGCCCTTGACAAAAAGCATTAAAAAAGCTATATTTGACGTGTTCTATAACAATTAATCAATCAAGGAGCAAAAATGGTAAAAAACCTATTCCCCAAATTCGTCACGCTGGTCTTAGCTACGTTTATTTTAACAGCAACAGTTACAGCACAAACCACCACCCCACACTGGAAAGAGCGGCAAAAAGCGAAAGCTGCTGAGTTCATGGAGCAGCAGCAAAAGCAAAAAGCCAAGGCCGCTGAATTCATGGAGCAGAGGAAGCTGAAAAAAGCTGATAAAGCTGAGCCTAGAGCTGAAAGAAAGGCTAAACGCCCGGAAAATAAGCAAAAAAACGCTCGCACAGAAAAGAAAAAGCCCCTTAAGCCGCAATCTTTTAGCGCAGGAATACAGGCTTTTTCAGGAATTCAGTCTGCACCGCCAACTTCTTATACTTATGAAGAAGAAATAACCGGATCAGACTTTCCTTTTAGCAGAACACTTAATTTTGACGGTAATTCGCAGGAAAGAGTGTCTCCTAGCCCTTGGAACGACGGTTACAATGAATACATTAAAGTTTTCAAACTTGATTTAAGCGAAGGAGCTCTTATAAGGTATGCTTCGGGCCATAACAATGAATATGGCTGGGATTCACCCTTATATATCTATACAGACGAAGAATTGACCAAACAAGTTGGTAATGACTATTGGGAAGGAGAGGGGTCTATCTTAGTAGCTGCCGGCATCTATTATCTTGTTTTCACCGATGATACATATTATTCTCGCGAAGACACATATTACAATGCCATTGTCAAGCTTGAAAAAATTGAAGATTTAACTGTTACGGAAATTAATGTTCCGCTTCAAAAAAAAGAATGTGTTTTTAACGACCAAACTGCTATTGTATGGGACGCACGTGTTTGCTTATATCAATTCACACTGAATGAGCCGACAATTTTATCACTCAAAGCCGAAAGCGATAATGATGTTTTGTTTTCATTGAACGGCTATTCTGAGTATAACAATCTTACGAATCTTCTCCCTGCTGGAATACATTGGATTGCGGTTGTTGAAGCTAGAGATGGCAACTATAACGTCAATTTCTCAGTAGAAGAATCAAAACCTACAAAAATCAATGTTCCGCTTACAAAAGCAGAACTTAATTTTAGCGACGAAACTACTATCAATTTATGGGAAAGTCGTGTATTCGTATATCAGTTCAAACTGGATGAGCCGACAACTTTATCATTCAACGGCGATGATAACTTTTGGTTTGAGTTGTATGGAAAGCAATTCAACTATATTGATTACGGCTATCATTATTATAGTTGGTATGGCTGGGATGATTACAATCTTATGATGCATCTACCTACCGATACATATTATTTAATAGTTTATGAAGACAAAGGCGGTGACGACTATACTCTCAATTTCTCCATTGACGAAAAGTTTACAAAAATTGGTTTCCCGCTTCCAAAAACAGAATGTGTTTTTAACGATCAAACTGCTACTGTAGATGGTCAACGTGCCTGCTTATATCAATTCAAACTGGAGGAGCCGACAATTTTATCATTCAACAGCAATGATGACTTTTGGTTTGAAGTGTATGAAGATCCATTCTTGCAAGACGAGAAAGATTATGGCTATAGCAATTCTATGATTTATTTACCTCCTGCCGAGACATACTATTTAGTCATTTGGGATTGGTCTGGAGACGACATCTATAAAGTTAATTTCACAATTAATACATTCCAAGGAGAAGACTATGCCATTAAAGAGATTGACGGACTTGACCAACCATTCTCCGAAGTTCTTGTTTTCCACCCGAAATATAATTCCATAGAAAGGTCCAATTGCGACGAGTGGTGGTGTAACTACGAAGTTCTCAAAGTTTTCAAGCTTAAATTGGAAGAAGATACTCAAATACGTTATATTCATCAAAACTGGTATAGCACTCCGCTATACGTTTATGCCGATGAAAAATTAACCGAGGAGTTAGGATTCTATCGGTCATGGGAAACATTTAATTTACCACAGGGTGAATATTATCTTGCTTTCTCCAATGACTATGGTGGATATTACAGCACCTCCGTAAAGCTTGAAAAATTCAATGGTTATGATTTTACGAATATAACAAAATTCCCATTCACAGCAAAACTTGACTTTGACAGTGAAACAGAGTTCTTATGGGATGCACGTGTTTTCATGTATCAGTTTGAATTGACGGAAACAACCGTTTTAACTTTCGGTAGCAACAGCAATCGCCCTTGCTTTGATATATTAAGCGATCCTATGTCGTTGAGTTGGGTTGGTAACGGCTATAATGGTTCTTCAACAATTTTACCTCCGGGAAAGTATTATTTAGTTATAGGTGACTGGTACTGGGAAAATTACGAATCCTATGATTTCACCGCTAATATTAAAATCACTGTAAAAGCACTGCAAGAGCCGGAAGTTATTACTCTTAACCAAGCTAACCCAACCTTCTCTTCAGCCCTTTATTTCCATCAGGACTTTAATTCTAGCATAAACGGAAATGGTTCTATTGAAAAGGTATTTAGACTCGAATTGGATGTTGAAGATGATGTGCAGATAATGTACTATGGATGTGGTCAACAAACATGCTCTTGGTTGAGTATTTACAGAAATGCAGATTTGGAAGATAAAGTCTATGAGATGCATCCGTGGAGTGACATATACACCTTATCAGCTGGCACATATTACCTTGTTTTCACAGACAATTATTATGCTTATGATAATGACTACGAGGATTACGCCAGTACCTTTGTCAATCTTGGAATTACAACTGCTCTTACATTCCAGCCGATTGAAATCCCCCACCTTACAGAACGACTGGACTTCACTCCCTCAACTGCAGTTCGCAGTTTGCATGAATATTTGAAAGCGTTTACCTTTGAATTAGAAGAAGATGCAACAGTTTATTTCCACGGAGATTTTAGCAACTGGGGACCAAATGTTTATATAAAACAAGACAGTGAATTTGACTCTTCACTGGAAGGTGTCAACGGTGATATCTGGATTGATTGTTCATGGGGTGGTTATGATGATGAAGGTCGTGATATAATAGATTATTGCTACACTTCCTCTCCCCTTGTAGCCAATACGCCATACTATATTGCATTTGGCGATGCCGACTATAGCACATATAATGATGGCCATTATTACTCCACATATATCTACATTTCAACATCCGACGAAAAATCCGATGTTGAAATACCACCATTCACAGAGATTGTGTACACCGTTACCTTCAACAGCAATGGTAGCTCAAATGTGCCTTCGCAGACAATAGATAACTGGAAATTCGCAACACAGCCTGCTGCACTTGCCAAAACCGGATTCGTTTTATCCGGCTGGTATAACGGCAATGACTTGTGGAATTTCGCAAATGACTTTGTCACCGAAAATGTAACGCTAACCGCAAAATGGACTGCCGCTACAATCAGCATAAACGCAACCACAATCGCAGACGGCACAATAGGCCAAGCCTACTCCGCATCGGTTCAAGCCTCCGTTGAACAAAACGCCGGTGGAACTATCTCTTATGCCATAATCAGCGGAAACCTGCCAAGCGGATTAACCCTTAATTCAAGCACCGGTGAAATAACCGGAACCCCTGATGCAAGCGGCCTCGCAAACTTTACAGTAAAGGCAACTCACGCAAACGGCAACACCACAGAAAAAGCGTTCTCAATTTCAATAAGCGCAGAAAGCTCAATCCGCCTCCCGCAAATCGCTACAGGCAACAAAGCTACGCAAACGCTCAACGGCATAAACCTGCATGTCGCAAACAACGCCGCAGTTGAAATTTATAACCTGAACGGAAGCATGGTCAGCAAACAAACCTTCGCAAACGGAGTTTACACAATACAGCTAGGACACCTGCCAAAAGGCATGTACATAGCAAAAGTATCCTTCGGAAGCGAAAAACAAACGCTACGCATAGCAATACGCTAAAATACTGTCAGAACCCCGATTTTCGGGATTAAAGGATTAATATAAATCCTAAAATCTTGAAAATCGGGGTTTTATATTTTACTATAGTAGCCGCTGAAAAAGTCCAGTTCTGTAATGCGGCGTTCCCCCCGTTAGCCCTCCGGGCGGAAAAAACGGGGGGACAACCTGTGAAATTGTT